>SWBW01009905.1_pt5 | contig 69303 bp, 50 predicted proteins | sample 4693041 | NCBI WGS metagenome assembly SWBW01 (sample SAMN10267271, study PRJNA491770) | bioreactor metagenome | isolation source: DHS bioreactor inoculated with marine methane seep sediment | place: Japan: Omine Ridge, Nankai Trough | collected 2006-05-06 | reverse complement strand
CCCCCCCAAAACTCAAAAAGTTGGTTGAGGATTATACTTCAGAGAAGATCTCAACAAAAGAATTTGAGACCGGCCTAATATCATTAACGCGTTAAAGAATGGAAACACAAAACAGAATATCATTTAAGGAAATCGCAGACATTTTTACTGGAGAACTAAGTAGAATCCTTGGTTCTTTGGGTCGAGAAGAAAAGCCAAGTCCCCCAAGCTCATTCGACAGAGTCGATTTGGAAGATTATAAAGGAATGTTTGAATCAGTGGGAGCAAAGTCACCCATTAATGAAGAAATCAGCGATTTTTATGACAATTTATTTCCAGAAAATAAAGAAAAATTCGACTCACGAAGAATCGGGGAACTATTTCCAAGTGGAAAAACTATGTGCATGTGTCCGTTCCCATTTAACGAAAGCGGGCTTCCTGCGAGTAGACAAGACATCGAATCAATCAGTTTTGTTAGACGACTAATCATAGATAATGACGGATTGACACATGGATTTACAGGGACACCGGGATATTATTTTGGTTCTCTCCCACAGGAAATTCAGGACGCCTGTATTCTCACAGTTCCAACATATAAAAACTCTAACATGCCAGATGAGGATGAAATATTAGCTCTCCAAGAGCAAGTTTTCGCATGCTTTCGAAACATTGAAAGTCTCTTCTCCTCCAAGTAGAAAAATTTCGCGAATTTAAGAAAAATTGTAGATAATTTTCATCGAATCAAGAGAGCTCTCCAAAAAGACATAAAAAACCCTACCACCCTTCCAAAAAAGGCCATTTTTTGGTATAATATTTAGATTCACACTATTAATATTCAAATTTCAAGATGGTAAACGCAGCAAATACCCCTGTGGAAGATGAAAATCTGGATCCAGAAGCCACAGCAGAAGCAGGACAACCCGAAGTCCCCGCATTCCCAACAAGCTTTAAAGACACTAAAGGGATTTTTGAATATGCTAGACATCATGTAGAAGACGAAGAGAAAGTCAAACAATACCTTGCAGACTTTGACGAAGCTTGCGAAAAGAAAGCCGGTGATTCAGTCATTGCAGGAATCTGCATTGAGTTAGACAAAAGGTGGCCTATGACAGCCTTACGGGAGTGGTACAACAAAAAAGGAAAAAATTGGCAAATTGCTACAGAAAAACTAACCACCCCCCTCCCCTTACAAGCTTTCAATCTAGGTCCGATTCAATTATTTGAAAGATTTGGATTCCTTGACAGTAAGCGGCATGTAGTTCCAGGAGACAGAGAAAAAACAGAGGAAAATATTCGAAAAGCCGGGGGACTCACCCGATTACTTGCAGAAAAAGGTTTGAAAATGGGGTCAGAGGCGGCCAAACTCAGCAAAAATCCAAAGTACGAAATGCTCGCATTAATGGGCCCCTTCGTCGAAGTCTTTTCAAGAGGATTAGACAGTTTAGAAAAAGGAGCTGCCAATATAAGAACAGCAGTGTTAGAAAAACGAGCAGAACACGAAGCTCAACAAAGAGATATTGAACAAATAAGCAAAGGGACACAGGAGAGCATTCACGCAATCCAACCTTTAAACAGTAATTTGAAAAATCTCAAACCCGTCAACGACAACGCGTCAGACACAGACTCACAATTACCATTAGCTAGCTAAACAGCCGCACCAGACCAAGCAAATGCCAAAAACACAAAGACAAACAGAGCTAAAAGACCAACTGGACAAGTCCAGAGGTGTGCAAATGCTACTTCCTTCATACCGTCAAGCCCTAGTTGATTTAGCAAACAACCACGAATCCGCCCAGCAGAGTGCAGTCAGTATGATTTTAAAAAGAGAAAAAAACAGTGATTTGCAAAGTGTGTACTTCACAGAAAACGTTCTCCAACAATTTATTGAAAAGAATTATCCGCCTCAAGATCAGGAACAATTACTGGAGGAATACAAAGAAAAGACCAGGCATCTAATTCGTACATTCCTTTTTCTAAGCACAGAAGAGAAGGACAAGCTCATCCCCCAACTCGATTCCCTAAACATCGAAGGGCTAAAAGAAATGATTGAGCTCTATCACATGGGGCATCACAAGCAAAATGAATACTTACAGGTTTTTGCTGAGAAGGATCCCAAATCTGCGATTAAATTTGAAATGCTGGTTGATGGCAAAACACTCCCAGAAAAACAAAAGACAAAAAAATAACCAAGGCCACTACGCCTGAAACATGACCGGAGAAAAAAAATCACAAAAAGTCGATCTAACATCAGACAAAGCCAAAAAAGAGCTTTCGTCAAAAGCCGCTGCAGAAAATGCAAAAGCAGCACCAGATCAACGTGGTGAGGCTATGAAGTCTTTGAAAGAAGCTGCCCAAAAGCAGATCAGCAATTCTCAGACAAAACTGGCGGCAGGTGGCAAGCCCATTACCAAAGAAACCCAAGCCCACCTCGAAAACTACTTCAAAGGCGAAATTGATCGTTTTGATGCGGACAAGGATGGAAAAATCAGTAAACCAGAAGCAGAAAAATTCCAAAAGCAAATGCTGGCGGAGTCACAGAAAAGAATAGATCAACTATCATCTGCTGCAGATAAAAACGAAAAAATGAATGCCGCCGCTTCACAGGCGGAGAAATTCAGTGAAGAGAAAATGAAGACAGCCGAGGCAGGCGTTGACTCCATTAAAGATGCAGGGGATTTATCTGATCTAGAGGGGGCCAACAAAGAAATGACACAGTTACAAACACAGAACGGGGCTTTTCAACAAAACATCCAACAACAGATGAGCTCAATACAGGCATTTGGAGCAGAATTTGCAAAATTCCAAACAGCTGAAGAGGGGTATGGACACATTAAAGCGGTCGTAAACGCAGTGATAAATAGTTCAGAAAGAGACGCAAAAATTGCAGCTATGAAGCTAAGATTGGTAAATCAGAAAACAGCCGCCAATGCCACTCTCAAAAACTTGCGGGACAAAAAGAAAACCTTAGACAGCAACGGAGAAAAAATAAAAGCTGCAATTGCAAAAGCACGTGCTAGTGCAATTAAGGAGAGAGATGACAAGGTAGCAGAGATCAAAACTGCATCAGAGGGACAAAAAGAAAAGATTGCGGAAAGAAAAAAAGAATACGACAGGTTGCAAAAAGCAAAAGTAAACATGCAACAGAGGCAGAAAGGAATACAAGCCCGGCAAGGAAAAGTCGCGGGTTTAAGGAGAAAATGGGACGAAAAGCAAGGCAAGACCAAGCTCAATGCCCAAGAAAAAGCATACAAGGATGGAGGAGTTGATATTGACGCCGAAATCCAAGGATATGAGCTTATTTTGGCCCATCCAGGGGTATCTTCCGAACACAAGAAAAAAGTAAAAAAGGTCTTAGAAAGTGCACAAGAAAGAAAAAGTAAGGGGGCTGTGGGACTAACAGTCATCAAAGCTATGAGAGAGAGCGGGGAAGGTTACGAACAGCAATTAGATGACAAGCAAAAGAAAGCCAATTCAGAATTGCAGACTGTAAATGGGCATCTACAAAGACAAGAAGAAACCTCTGCAGGGCTATCATCGAATATTGCCACTTTGGAGGGGCTGCAGTTGGAATACGCCACTTCTGCAAAACAAGCAGAAACAATTTACAATAAACGAATTGATGCAATTGACACACACAGTGAAGGCGTAAACACTTTTTTACTTGATTCTGCAATGGGCCGTGATCAGTCCATAGATGGCTTGCAGCAGTCCGTCAATAGCTTAAATGCAATGAATGTAACGTCAAAAGGATTAGGAGAGCTTTTAAATCCTTTAAACATTGTGGGTGATCTTAGTAAAGGGATAGGCGGATCATTAGCATCAGTATCACACTGGATAGATGGGGGGGTAAGAGACGTTTTGAATATGACTAGAGATGGAGATAGTTTCTGGGACAAAGCCATCTACGGAGGTACGCAATTTTTATCCATTTTCACCGGTTTTGTAAGCGGAGGTGTTGAATTAATAGGAGGATTATTTACACTAACAGGTGGCTTGGTGACAGATATTGGCAGTATCCCTGATGCATTAGTAAGTTGGGACTCCTCAAAACTACATGCATTGGATACTATTAAAGGACTTGGCGCGATCATTGGATATGATGGTGTAAAAGGTGAATTTTCTTTTGACAAACTTGGAGACACTTGGTTCACAATGCTTAAAAGTCTGGTTGGATATGGTACCAACTGGGGCTACACAAAAGACGCCAGTGGCAAAGAAGTTTGGCGAGACGAATATGGATCTGGGTTTGGTAAGGGAGTATTTAATGTTGTTTCAATGCTTGTTGGTGCTGGAGAAGTAAAGGCTGCAGCCACTGTAGCAAAAGCAGGGGCAAAAGTAGGTGCATTAGAAGGCGCAAAGCTCGCCGCACAAACTGCCAGGATCGCTGCAATAGAAGCTGCAAAAGTAGCAGGAAAAACTGTAGGAAGATTCACGGGGCGAGGAGCACAAACCCTTGCTTTCTCAAAAGCATTTCTAAAAAACCTCAAGCCACAATCTCTCACCAAAGCCGCAAATGAAGCCCGACTTGCTGAAGGAGTTGGAGGGAAAAGCTTGGCATATACAAAGAGCTTAGGCAGCTCTGCAAAAGGAGCAGCCCAGCGTGGATGGCAGGGAGCAAAAGAAGGAGTTAAAAATGGGTTCACAGCAAAAGCAATGAAAGTAGGTGACAAAACAGTTTCTAGAACACCAGTTGGTCATGCCCTCAGACAAGTTCCTCGTGTTGCAGCAAAAGCAACGGCAGAAATTGCCATGCTGCCATACAAATTGGTTTGGAAGGGAGGAAAAGCGCTCAGAAACACAGGACGCGCATTCAGCAATGTAAGAAGAGGCGTTTTTAACCGAAGAGCCGTACGGGCTGCAGACGCAGGAGAAAAAATGGGGAAAGCAGCCAATACAATTGAAGCCCACAGCGCAGGGTATGCAGAAGCTCGTGTACATATAAACGAAATTATTCAAAGTAAGCCAACACTAAGAGCCAGAGCTGCAGAAATAGAGAAAATGGGTGCAGGTAAAGTAGCAGCCAGAAGAGCTTTGGAGGCAGAGGTCGCTCAGCAGTTAGTAAAGACAGAACCCGCATTAGCGGAAGCATTTATAAAAACACGCCAAGCCGCCAACACACTACAATCAGAGGCAGCTGGATACGTTAAAGCTACGCGCAACAGCATTGAAAAAATTACAAAGAACAGGACTGCAAGAGCTGACTTTGTGGAATACAACACATTGAGAAGAGATCTTGTGCGAGCAAAAAACAATCCAGCTGCAGCGAACAACATACGAAAGAGAATCAAAGAATTTGAGGCTGATCCCGCACGTGTTGCACGAGTCCAGCAATACGAAGGTGCAATTGCAGCCAAAAAGGCGTTACGAGACCACACAAAACAACTGGACGAACTCCATGAAGGCTTAGGTGGCTCCCAGAGTGCAGAGGCGGCGAAATTGGCAGATGAAATAGCAGAAGCAAGAAGAGGCACGGCCCCGGCAGACAGCTCCATGGCTGATATATCCACCACCAGAGCACCAGGATTTGCAGATGACTTTATTGAACAATACACAAAAACAACAACAGAGGCTGCCCGCAACACACTCACAGAATCTTATCTTGGAACCGTCCATTCCGGAGGCCCACTTGAAAGAGTTTTAGAAGGCATAAAATTACGGAAAAAATATAAGGTTCGAACACAGCCAGCAATTCCCAACAGTTTCAAAGTCGAATCACGTCAAAAACTACTAGACGCCCTAGAGGATAGTATACGAAGCGGTGATGATGCCCTGTATCAATCATTAAAAAACAAGGCAGGCGACGCCTCCAAAGAATATATCGTATGGATGGAAGAACAGTACGTAGCAAGGACAGCAAAAGAAGCTAGAAGTATAATTCTGGCAGATAGCAAAGGCTTTGCGGAGGCACTCCAAGCCAATCAAGCAACTTCCATTAATACCTTTGAGGGGTTTGCAAAAATCATTGAAGAAGGAGTATCACAAAAGAGATTACAAGAATTCATGAACAAGCCAGGGGTCAACTTGCCCTCAACCTGGAGGGAGGCCCTGGAACAGATGAGACAGAGGAAATCATTCATGAATAAACAAGCAGAGATAACAGGCAACATTGCTCTCACCAGAATTCGTGCAGAATATGCCACCGTGATTGGCCCAGAGTTGAGTAGTGCTAGAGCGGCAGCAAAACTTCAAAGACGTTACAGAAACGATAGCATGGGGCTCACTGCGAAAAGTGGATCAGAGGGAGGCCTCATTGCTAGAGAAGTAAAATTAACAGATGGAACATACAGCCTACGCGTTGCAGAAGATGGATCAGTCCGTCTATTCAACAAATCAGGTGATATGATAATGACAGCTGCAGAATCCCGTGCAGTTAGAGGCAACTTAGGCATTGGTGCCGAAATGACCGGGAAGGAAGTAGCAGATGCAATTGCAAACAGATACAAGCGACAGGGGGCCAAAGTTGGTGAGGGAGAATCAAGGCTTGTTTCAAAAGAATTATTACTCGACGGCGAAGCGCATTCGCTAAAGCTTGCTCCAGACGGTGAACTTCATTTATTGGATAGCCAAGGAAAACGAGTAATGCCAACCAAAGCCGCCGCGCCAGTCAAAGCACCAGCCACCAGCACCGCGCCAGCTCCAGTTACAGGCCCTGCCCCTGCAGCAGTCCCAGTCAAAAGCAGCCCAATGCGAAGGTTTGATATGGATGATGCCATAGTACGTGAGGCCATTGAAGTCGACGCCGCCCTATACGCAAAATATAACAGTGCAGACGATTTGGGAAAACAAGTCATCAGGACCAAAGCAGAAGTTCAGTTATATGACAATAGTTTCCCATCGAAAATGACCGGTAAAAGGTTGAAAGAACTGGAAGCTAATTTGCATGCCGCAAAAGGAGGTGAAGTAGCAGTTGCAGAGAGAGCGTTGGCCGATTTTAAACTACAACCGAATTATATCCGACACGCCGAATACCAAAAAATGAAGTCATTAATTGAAGAGGCTCAAATACACATCAACAAAACACCGCCTAGAGTAAAAGTTGCACAAAGAAAACTAGCCGAGGCAAAACTAATTAAGGTAAAGAACTCGACTATTCCAAAACTTAATGGAAGCCAATTAGCGGTAGAGGAAGCAGCAGAGATTCTGGCAAGAGAAAGTGTGCCAGTAAAAGCCAGTAGAAAATTTAAACAAACAATACAAAGGGGCAATGATGCTCTCGGGAGCATAACTCTCAAGGGAAAGAAATACACTATTAAGATGAGTGAAGAGGGTAGATTCCAACTAATCGATGATGCCCAGCGTGTCGTGAGCCCAAACAAGGCAGCTGCTCAAGTAAGAGTCCCAAAAACTCTTGCGCAACGCAACGCGATGAGGCCTTTGGAAAGAACTATTGATACCCTTCAAGAAAACCTCGTCGCCACAGAATCAAAAATAGCTAGGGCGAAGGCATTAGTAGAGCGAGCAAAAGCGAGCAACAAGGCAAGTAGTCTGAAAAGGGCGGAAAGCGCACTAGATGACCTAACGGCACAAAGAAAAACAATCAAAACAGAAATAACTGCAAGAGAAGCCGAATTGGTTGGAGAGACGAAGAGAATAGCTCTCAACGAAAGTGTTGCAGCCCTTGAAGAGAAGATTGCAAGCAGGCATGGCACAGTTGCCAAACTGGAAGCAGAAATCAAAGCAGGCCAAACAGCCGTCGACGATGTAGCAAGAATCGAGCAAAATATACAGCAAGCAAAAACCAGCTCAGCAAGATTAGAAGCGGACCTACAAGCCGCAAAATCCGATTTAGTTGCGGCCAGGCCAACAGCACCCAAAGCAGCACGAGGGATGAGCCAAAAAGCACAAATTGGAGATGAGGCTCCAATATTTAGAAACGAACAACCACGACCAATGAAGGACGTTCACCGTGAATATGAAGTAGCCTCAATCGGAGATCTGCACGGAAATATATACGCAATGGAAGGGAATTGTAAGAGTTTAAACATTGTGAATGCCGGAGCGGACTTTAGAAATCTCAATACTATCCGCTGGACAGGAGGCAACAGAAGAGTTGTTTTTCATGGTGATATGTTAGCAGACAGGATTGCCTCAGGGACTGACTGTATTTTAGCAATGAGGAAACTTAGAAGGCAGGCTAGGCAGCAGGGAGGGGACGTAATATACATTGGTGGGAATCATGAGGAGTTCGCAAGGGCTTACTTAACTAATTCAAATTCTGTGGGAGGAAAGTCTGCATCATACGCAATAAAAAACTACAGCAGGGGTACCGTTGAATTCGCCAGAAAATATGGAGATGAAGGTATGCGCAATAACCCAAATTTAAAAATAACAGATGTCATGAGTGCAGAAGCTCGAAGTACAGTTCTGAAGAATATGAGAGCCCACCCCGAAGGAAAATTGATATTAGAAGAAATGTGTGAAATGAGAGTTGTAGAATACATAGATGACACATTGTTTACTCACGCAAATCCATCAGCTGAAATGATGAAATTGTTAGATGAGCCGGGGCTAAGTGTAGGAAAAAGGGTAGACAAACTTAACAAAGCTTATCAAGAAGGATTAAGACACGAATTGCTCGGCCCTCCTAACCCTAGTCCAAGAAATCCTCAATTATATAGCCAAATACGAGACTCATTCATGGACACAGAATTAAGAGGTGCAAATCTGCAGGATGTGAACATGCAAGCTTTAAATAAAAAAGGAGTTAACAGGGTAGTACATGGCCATGATGACCTGAGTGGGAATGCACAGCCAGTTCAAGTTAGAGGAGGGGTTGAAGTTCATTCCGTAGATTATAGCTCGGCAAAACCTGATCACTCCGCTAGTGTCGACCCAATAAGACCAGCTGCAGGAGAGAAAGCATCGTCTGCAATTATTGATAGAAGTGGAAATTACCGTCCAAATCAAGCCCCTGCCTTCTCTGGAACCCTCCCAGCAACCCCAGCAGAGCTCGCAGCCAAACAAGCACGTGTTGCTGCATTAGAACAACAAATCGCTGCCAACAAAGCAGGTATAGCCCAATACGGAGATGAACTAAATGCAGCAAAAGCAGGACAATCCCCAAGTCGCACAGCTCAGATCAACCAGGAACTAGCCACGGCAAGAGCAGAGGCAACAACACTCAATACTCAATTAGCAACAGCCAACGCAAACCTAGCCAAACTTCCACCATCTACAGCAATAGCCCCAGCCACAGCAGGCGCGGTTCCAGCAGCAGGAGCTGCACCAAAAGCAGCCACAGCCGGCGCTCCAGCAACAGCAGCAGGCACTCCTACCAGACAGTCCGCCCAAGCCTTAAGAGGGCGCAGAGAAAATGCAGTAAAAGACTACCGGGCTGCCCGCGAACAAGTCGTGGCACTAGAAGATCGTATTGTCCCACTAAAAGAGCGATTAGCAGCACTGGAAGCAGGTCCTGCAACTCCACGTTCACAAGTTCAAAAAACTAGTATACAAAATAATATCGATGAGTTAACGGGCAAAATGAAAAAAAGTACAGCATTAGCTGACAAAGCAGCTGACCTAATCAAAACAACACGCAGAGAATACTGGTCATCCCGTCTGCGAGAAAGTGGACAAGCCATTAGCGAAAAAATAGGTATTCAAAGAAAAGTCAAATGGATCACAGATTCATCCAAATTTGTTGGAAAAGCGGTTAAATTAGGAGGAACAGCAGTTGCCGCTCCTGCGAGATACCTATGGGCAGCACTAAAAAAACAAGAGCAAATTACAGCTTCGGCTGCCCCCAAATTAGTTCTTTTTGGAAGAGCTGGCGCAGAAATCAATAATAGAATGATGGCTCTCAGAGGAGCGGCCGTAGCAGGTAGTCCAGTGACAAGCAATCTTCTCCACCATCTTGCAATGGACCAGTACGACATACTAAAGGAAACAGAAGGTCCTGATGGAGAAACGCTTGGCCTACCTTCAAGGGAAAAATTCGCCTCCATGTCTTCAGAAGATCAAACCAAAACATTAGGCAGCGGATATGCCCAACTTGAAGGAGTAGAAACCGGCAATCAAGAAAGGTTCTACACAAGCATCGAAAGAGATTACAACGCCGCGAAAGGCGAGAAATTACAGACAGCATTAGCCAAAGCAGACGAGCAGGGTGCTCAATCAGTAGACGACGTAACAAAAGCACTAAACGAGGAATTCGGCACACAAGGCTTAAATGACAGCCAAAGAGGCTATGAAGTAACCATGGAAGGCATCACCATGAAAGTAGATGCAGAAGGAAACCGCACATATGAAGGCGTGGACAAATGGGTAGCCGCGGCACCTACCAGGAAAACTACGCGAGGGGTATTTGCTGCCAAGACAACGGAATATCAAGGAATGACTCCGGGAGCACTCAAAGAAGAGGCTGGCGACAAACAAGTCAACTCTGCTGAATCCTTCCAAGAACATGCTGCAGATTCAATACAGCGAAGCCTCGTCGCACAATTCAATAAAACTAAGACACACGCAACTGCAGGCTCATTCGATTCAACAGAAAAAACCAAATCTGGAGCCCCCCAATATACTGTGAAAATAGATGATGAAGGCAAAATGGAGGTCAAAGTGAACAAGGTATGGGCAGCCGAGGCCTACAATAGAATAAAATCAAAACCAGAACCAGAAAAACCAAAACCAAGACCACAAAGAGTCGCCTCTCGGACACAACCTCCAAAGGAACAAGAGCCCGAAGCAGACCCAGAACCAAGTCCGGATGACAACCCAATCGTATAAAACAACACAGAAAACATGATACCAAGCAAATACAGCCCAGAAAATCTCCGCAAATTAATGGCCGAGTCACCCGGCTACAAAGACCTCACGCCTGAAGCAAAAGCTAATATCGAGGCGCACATACAAGACAACAATGAATCAGTACTATTATATATCTTCCAGGAACTACGAGATGAAGCCAGATCCCACGAAGAAAGCCGCGACGAACTTACTAAGAGCATTCTCTCTTTTGCCTCTGATGACGACATAAAAGATTTAGGAAAAAAACTAGAAAAGCATATTAAGGATTAGCAGACGGTTCACAAAAAACAGAAAATTTGCTATAATAAATAGATTAACAGCCAAAATGTTCCTATCCCCACATCAAAATCAGATTTTCATACAAGAAAAGCGTCTAATCCACGCAGAAAAGCCGTATGCCAAAAGTTTGAATAAAGTAATAAACCGTGGGACAACGTTTGATATACGGGCCAGAGCTTCTTTCGACCAACATACTCCTCAAATAGAGCAAGATTTAACTAAAAAAATTGAAAAACTCGAAAAGGGAGGAATGGACACTGCACAAATAAAGGTGGCACTGAAGAAAGATAGAATGGAAATGGCGAAAGCTGCTATCGATAAGGCCTTCATAGAAGAAAAAACCACAATTAAAAAGGGGAAACAAACGGTACAAGCGACTTACCTCGATTGTATTAACAGTGGGAGAAAAAAGCTAGAGGGAGATATCAGAGCAACAAGATTGCACCTTGAAACAAAATTTGAAGAAAGAGTCGAACAAGCTGTGGATGAATATGACAAGAAAAAGAAAAAAACTTCAAAAAAAACCACAACCCGGCTTCAAGACCTTCCAAAACCGCGCGAAAGAGCATTAGATTTTGACGAGAAGAATCAAGAGACGGACAGACTCAAGAAAATTGAAAAAAAGAGAAGAGAGGAATTAGAAAAAAGCCGAAAAGCAAGAAAGAGCCTTGTACCAGGAGGACTAGGGAAGTTACCTCGTGGCCATGACTACCGCCGCCGACATTTAGCAGCACAAAAAATGACCTCTCCAGAGGGAGGTTACATAGATGACTATGACGATGGTTGGTTTGGGGACGAAACCGACGAAAAAAACACAAGACGCGATATTCTTACAGGAAAGGCCGGTGCGGCCGACATTTTTAACGGTGGGGGAAGTGATGGTCAAAAAGCAATGGAGGGGGTAATGGAAGAGGCAAAGGAACTATATGAAAAAGGTTTTTTTGGGGATGATAAATTTACAAAAGAGGACTTGGAGGATCGGATGCAAATGAAACCATACCTCGACGACGCAGCACAATACACAACTTTTGAAACAAGCAAGGGGGTAATTGCCGAACTACTCAGACTTACTGAAACAACAGTTACTGACCCACATGTAAAACAACGCTATCTCACACATATAAAATCAGTCTTTAGCAAAGTAAGAAAAATTACCTCGAGTGAGGATGCCCAACTAGCAGAACTATACAAAATTAAGCCAATTTCAGAATATATTGTAGTAAACCCAAAGTGGAAACGGAGAATTAGCGAAATTGAGAAAAAAACAGATCCAGACAGAGAATCCGGAGACGACGTTATAAATGACTACCCGGATTGGGACGATTATCCCGATGGGGCCGAAAAAGGTGGAGAGGATCAGGAAAACGACGACAATATGACTATGAAGGCATTGCAGGGATACCTTCTTGCCGTAAGCACAGTGCACACTGACAAGCAGATGGATAACGATTACGCTCGAGCATTTGAAATGTTTGAGGAAGTGAAGGGAGACATGTTTGAGTGGGAACATTTGGAAAAAGATTCTACAGGGATGGACGGTGATGATGACGGCTTCGGTCTGAAACCATACCTTGCCCAGGCAAAATCAATGACTAAATACTACCGTGTAATGGGTTTTATTGCGGGTGTGCAAAAAATGCTGACGAATCCAACGCCTCCCGGTTCCACAAATCCATACCCAGCCGTTGATCCTGAGTATAAATTCTATGTAGAAGAAATCCTAAAGCAAATCAATATTGACCAGAGCGAAGAAGCTCAAATGGCCATCTTATCAACAATAAGAAGCCCCAAAGAAGCCAAGGAACAAGTCAAAGTGGACGTCTACGAAACACTCATGAGTTCAGTGATAGCAGCAACAGAACAACACAATTTATACAAAGTAGGAGGGTCAAAAGTTCCAAAACCAAACTATATTGAGGACCGCATTAATGAAGATCCTTTAGGGATAGATCCAGTGACAAAGAAGCCAAGAATGACGCTTGAGGCATATAATGTTTTAGCCGAGGATATAGAGGAGGATATCAGGCAATTTATCGACCTGAGAGTAAACGGGAAAGGAAGCCAGGTGGGCCTCATTAAGAATATGGAAAAGAGATTCAATGCACTAGAAGCAAACAACAAAAAACTAAAAAGCCGCCTATACGATACCGATGAAATAAAGGACCTTAGAAAGCAGGTAACTGACATGGCGGTTAATCTACACAAAACTGAAGTACACCCAACAGATGATTTAAACACAGCCGTTGCAGACGAACACTTAAAGCAACTCACAGAACAGGAAAAGATATATTTCGAACTGAGCAAGGACCTAGACGCCAGGTTACTTGCCATACAAGAGCAGGCAAAGGGCACTGCTCCAACTCAAACACCGCCAGTTACTCCAACACCAGGCGTTACACCAAAACCAAGACCAGGCCCAAATCCTGGACCGGAAAAACAACGTGATTTAATAAAAGAAAACTGGTGGAACGCTGAAAGAGTCACCCCAGTACTAGACGATTATGTTGGAAAATTAACACTAAACACTTTAGCTAAAGGCAAAAAAGTAAACCTACGCGATTCTAAGGGGAAAATTATCGCCAAGGTCCCAAATGGTTCTGAAGCAAACAGAACCTTAGCAGACAGCCAAGTATTAGCACGCAGAGTAGAAGGATTAAATTTTGTCCAAGTTCATTGGAAGGGCAAGGCAGTATGGGTAGCCGAGGAGTATTGCTATAAACAAGGTGGAGGCAAGCCAAAGCAGCCAAGCAAGCCACCTGTACAACCGCCTGTTCAACCAAGTACCCCAGCATTCGCCAGCTCAATGGATATCACTTTCAACAGAGTCAAAAGCGAGGTTGAGACAAATCCTAATGGATCAATTTTCCCACTCCCGTACAACGGACTAACGGCCGGCTGTAGAGTTGAAAAATTATACGGAGCATATACGTTAAAAACCACACACCCAGAAACTGGATATTTCATAATGCGTTTCAACAGTGTTGATGAAATCCGAAAGTACGTGGAAGAAGGAAGATTATTCCAATATATGGCGGTTGCATCCCTGCAAAATAAACATAACTGGAATAAATTAAAGAATGGAAGATGGAAAGGTGATGTAAAAAGTCTAAAAAGAACCGGCGGATACAGCATATTTGTCGAATTAGATTGGAAGAGAAATCACCCTTTCGAAACAGGAAATGCCAAAGTAACGCTTGATGTCGCTCCAGATGGACGAATTAACTATGTTATTAGAAAAGATAATGTAGGCCCAGACGGACAAAACGAGAAAAGAGGTTTTGTATCTGACATGAGACAATTACAGTCAACCTTGAGTTATTTGCGGCAATGGTCAGAAAGCTACAAAACCAGAGAAAAAACGCCAACTTTCGGGAACCAAAAAGACTTTGAAAGAAGACGCTCAGAGTTAATTAACCCACTCTCATACGACCAATTAGCTCCTCAAATAGGACAAAAGTATTATTTCAACAATTACCCATTAAACGGCTATGCATTCATGACTCTTGATTGGGATAAAGCGGGGAGCACAGCTTCACGTAACAGATCAGTCCAAAACCCGATTTTAGAAGTTAAAATGATGGCTAATAAAACAATTCGTTGGAAACTACTAAATCGAACCGGAGCTGGAGGCCAATGGATCGGCACACAAGGCAATGCACCAAGCCTGAGGGCGGCCATGGCTCAAGTAGAAACCGTAAGAAGAAATCCGGCAACATACATGCGAACAGATGCCAGGCAATTATACAATCTAGGAGGATTTGGAAAAAGTTTGTATTCTTAACGGCGGGATAAGAATTTCTTTAATCGCATTAGCCAATAGAAAGGCGTGTCTATTACCAATTCTGCACCAGGTCGGAATTCAACTTTTTTGCCTCCGAATTTTAGTTTAAAAGCAGTTACACCAGCCCAAGAGTGTTTTTCATCATAAGAAAAACCAGAATCAGCATCACAGAGCGGCGCTGTTCCCAGAAAATCATACCACTTCGCTCCCCTTTTTTTGGCTTCTTGAATAGCTTCCCATTGTAAAAGATATGGTGCCATGACATTACGATGCTCAGCAGTAGAAGCCCCAAAATAGTAAATTGCAAGATCCGCATAAAATGTGACCACAATCCCAGCAATCATCTTCCCTTCATATTGCGCAAGATAAAGACTAACTTTATCTTCTCCCAAAGCGTTTAACATCTCCAAATAATAGCTTTCTGGATGTCCAGCAAAGCCATCTCTTGCAGTCGTTTCTTCCAAAATACTATGAAATTCATGTACGGCCTCCTCTTTTGGAAGATCCTTCCCGGCCAGCAGCACTTTTACCCCTTTCTTCTCTGCTAAACGTATATTATAACGTCCTTTTGATTTCATTTGAGCCAAGATGTCCTGAGCTGGCAGATTGATATCCACAATTAATGTATGTTCCGGCTGATAATGTGCATGCGCCGTCCGAAAACCTAGTTTATCCCAATCAAACTCAGTATGTGACCCAAAATCACGAGGTCCATGGGCCACCAATCCCGGCTCCAGTCGAACAAATACCGCCTTTTCCTCTTTCCCAAGGCGTTTAACCTCTTGCAAAAGAGCCTCAATCAACTCCCCCGCCGCCGTCCCATCATAATCCACAAGCGGCCCTTTCGGCATATAAAGCCAACACTTCCCAAAAGGCAGCGAACGACGCAAAATTAAAGTTCCACCAACCAACTTTTCCCCATCAAACAAACCAATAATCCAAAACCGCCAATCCTTTCCTTTTGACGCCTGAAATCGTCCCCAAATACTCAACTGATGTACATTAGGGCGGCTACAGGAAGCCACAAACTTGTCCCAAGTACCCCATTCACTTTCTTTTAGTATTCTTACTGTATTTTTCAAATATACTTGAAATTAGTTACCAACAGCAGTATAAAGGTAATAGATAGCCGTAAGATAGTTGATTTTTAGTCAATTAACTGCTATCATATAACGAAATAGAGAATTTTAATAAAAATAAACATGAACAGTCTTATTCATAAAGCTCGCACAGGACTTGTAACAATAGCTGGAACAGCACTATACGGTATGAACACCGTTATGGCTCAATCAGGCTTTTTACAACCTACAGATAGCCCAGGTAAAGTAACAGAAGCTACTGGTGGTGAAACTAGCGCAAGAGCCCTGGTACTGACAATTGTAAATTTCTTCCTTGGCTTCCTCGGATTAATTGCCGTTTTAATGGTAATTTACGGAGGTGTTCTTGTATTAACATCAGGAAGTAATCCAGAGCAAGCAGGAAAAGGAAAGAAAATCCTATTATATGCTGCCCTTGGTATCATTATAATCCTACTTTCATTCGCTTTCGTCTCCACAATTCTTGGAGCCGGATCTGGACAGGAAGGATAAAAACACAATAGAAAATAAAACCGTCCCCTACTAAACATAGGGGGCGGTTTTTTGTTGTTGATCGAAAATGACGGATATTGTATATACCTAGCAACTCACACCACATGGCTTGACAAAAGCGAGCAATAGAGTTAAAGCTTATAACTAATAATAAGTTTATGAAAAGATCGGCTGAGCGCAACAACTCAACTGAGGAAGTACCAAAAAAGAAAGACCCGCTGAGAGTAGCGGCCATTATTGAATTGCCTGAAAGTGAGCAATTATTATTAGTACAGAGCCTCAAGCCAAGAATACTAAAGGAAAAAATGGCAGAACTGGACAAGAAGATTGAAAGTAGAGGTGGAAAAAGAAGATCTGGTCCATATATCCAGAGAATGGAAATAGCCAGAAAAATCGTAAAAACTGGGATTTATTCACTTCCGGGTGGAACGATAAAAGATCGTGATTACATTAAAGCAGGGGCTGCAGAACTAATAGATCGAAAACCAGAAAACAATGAAGAATTTAGAGTCTTTAGGGAAGTGGCTATTGAAACATTAATTAGAGAAATTCGAGAGGAGGTTCAATTAGAATTAGATTCAAGGCAAGTGCGTCCAATTTTAGAGATAAATGGAGAGGACAGAGATCATGTAATTTTCTTGATGCAAGCCAAAGGAAGAATCCAATTATTTGAAGAAGAAGTCTGTGGCATTGGATTATTTGGAGAAGTGAATTCAATACCACAAAATTTATTATTTTATCAGCCTCATATAGTTGAGGTATACAAAAAATACATTCAGAAGGAAACGAAACGTAGAATGGCAAAATCACTATTTCAATCAAGGATAGAAGTTCCTGCAGTACTAATAGATAGATGGCACGAAAATGAAGTACTAGGACACATGTACAGATTTCCAAAAAAGGGACATAAGCCCCCAACAAAACCTGTATCAACCACAAGCTTTAAAATAGTTGACCCACAAGGAAGAGAAGTAAATCCAATTGAAGAGTACAGTTTTACTATTCGCAGAGGGGCAAAAGTCATCCCTCCAGATAGTAGTACTCCAAAAAAACCATAAATCGCTCTATTGTATATACAACAAAACGCTAATCCAGCGAAGCTTGGTGTGCCCTTCCCCACAATCCACTTTTTACCCCCAAACCATCCCAGCCGCCCCCCAAGGCCAGCGTTCCCCCCAAATATACCTCCCCACCTCAAATCCAGCCGCACAATCCCCCCGGCGTCCCCCCCAAATATACCTCTTCACATTCCCAACCAGCTGCACGCAGTGCCAGCGTCTCCCCTCCCAACCACCACCACACCCCCCACCCAACCCCCAATTCATACAGAAAATGCTCAGATTTCGCCGAACCAAGAGATTTTTTTTATAAGCCTACATCCGTAGGTGTTAAAAAAAATGCTCGCAGCGTGAGCCGAAATATGAGCGTTTTCTGTATGAATTGGTCGGGGAGCTGGGACTCGAACCCAGGACCTCCTGGTCCCAAACCAGGCGCGCTAGCCAACTGCGCTACACCCCGACATTATTCCCTATGGCGAAATCAAAACCTCCATAAAACGCCTGAATTTTAAGGTAAGTCCAGATTCAAGTCAAACAAATTTACTCTTTGCGTATTCACAGCAACAAATAGCAGGAATTTGTATTTATTCACAGTTTTTGAGACAATCTTTTAAAGAGATTAAACTGGAATTTAAACGAAAATCTTTCAAATATGCAAATCTCCGCCAGACAAATTGCAGGCAGCAAGGTATTCGATTCAGATGGAAAACCTTTAGGAAAAATTTCTGGGGTTTTTTTAGACCCAGAAAAGGGGAACATCCTAGCGTTTGGGATGTACCAAAAGGCGGCCAAATACATTTCTCCACAAGATGTAATTTCTTGGAAAGGAAATTATTTAATTCTTGGTCAAGAATACGAAATTCACGATGCAGAAGATTTAATCAGACTCACAGAACTCCTTAAGTCACAAAAACATGGAATACTAGGGAAAAAAGTCCAAACCGAAAGCGGTACCACGCTTGGAATAGCAACAAATTTTCATATAAACAGCAAGTATTTCCTGTTATCAAACGTCACAGTGCACAAGAGCTTTTTCGGTCTTTTTCAGTATGATCCCAAAATAATCCATCATAAAAACATTTTGGAGATAACAAGGAAGGAAATCATTGTCAAAGATACATGGGAAAAAGTCAGGGCTTCCCAAAACTCTTCTGAAAAATTTGATCTACAAAAAACTGCCACTTTGGATCAGGCATTATCTGTACCTGAAGATCAAACATATGCTTAAAATCTGTACGATTCTCATGGTCAAACCCGGCAATATGCAGTAAAGCATGCACAAAAAGAAACTCTAACTCGTCTTTCCAAGACGCATTGTGGCTTGAGGCCTGTTTTTTTGCGATTTCAGGCGCAATAAATATTTGGCCGACCATATTGTCGCCAGGAAACTCTTTCTCCCCTATAAACGAAAAAGAAAGAACATCAGTCTCCTTGTCTATATCCCTAAACTTATTGTTGAGAGTGCGGATTTGGTCAGAATCAACAAAATTCAGCTCAATAAAACCATTTTCGAGGGACAGTTCATGAATTTTCTTTATTGTCTCACTCAGCCATTGCTCAAGACTCAAGTCGTCCGGTACAAGAATCCCCTCTTTTTTTTGGATTTCTAATTTAAGCATATTAATTAGATAAATTTATATATTGTGCCTGGGCCTCGTACCCAACTACTGCTATGGCAGTAGCCACGTTCAATGAATTTGCCCGCCCACCCATTGGTATATCAACAGCACTATCGCATAGTTTCATTGCAGAATCACCAATTCCTTCAATTTCATTGCCAAGAACCAAAGCCATCGGGAATTTATATTTTTTTTCTCGATAATTCTCCGATTGTTTTGTTAATTCCAGTGCGACGACTTCCCTGCCTTCTTTTTTCAAGTGTTGTAGACAGGTGTCGACATCTTCAATGTATTCAAAGGGTACTGTGTCTACTGCACCAAGCGCCACCTTATCAATGCGACTATCTGGCGGTTGTCCACAAATACCACACAGATAGATCTTTTCTATCAGGAGTGCGTCAGCCGTTCTAAATATGGAGCCAATATTGTATAGACTACGAATACTGTCCAGTACCAACACTATTGGTATCCGAGCAAAGTTCAGAGCCTCCTTCACAGTCGGCTTCGAATCCTGAATTTCCTGATGTGTCAGTTTCTTGATTGAGTTGTCCATATATGTCTATAAGTGACAGTTCCTGTCTATCAGCTACAATTTTATTGGCACCTTCCATAATATGCAATAATTCTGCTTCAGATATTCCCTGTTCTGCTTCAATTTCAGAAACACCTTCTAAAAAGCCTTTCTCTACTGCAGTTGCCAAATATCTGTCATACCACCACTTATCACCCCCCAAATCCAGCTTTAACCAAGAGTTTTCTTCCAATGAAATTTCGAACTTTTCTTTCCAAGTCATTATGCCAGATGCTCCCATTACCAGCTTTAAGGCTTCAACCTTTGTTATTGATTGTTCTGGTCTAAAAGGGCTCTGATTCTCTAAATAATAACCACTCACGACGTCTACCAGAGAAAGAAGATTTATGGAGTCATAATAGCGGTATGCAGGGTACACGTCAGGGTAGAGGATAAGAGGCTCCAGGCGGAAATCATCGAAATTTGTTCGAGTACTGAATGTAAAAAGACATGTTTCGTAGTCCAGTTGGCAATTCTCCAAAAACAATTGGTTATTTGCCTTTATTTCAAAGTAATTAACGACAGTATCAGCTACCTGTCCCCTGGAGAGATGGCTGTCGGAAGGGGATTCAACTGCGACTGCAGCAGAAATACCCAAAAAGGGGAGTAGAAAAGCAAGAACGGTGGTTTTTAAAAAGGAACTATATGTCATTTGTGTTTGTTTTGCGCGGAAATTATATACTCAAGATTATTATTTCTCAAGATAACAATACAAAAACTCCTGCAGAGGAGATTTGCGGGTGTCGTCATCTGTCTACATTGAAGTTTGCTCTTGAGTGAGTAGGAAACAAGGGGGTGAAAGCGACAAGGGTAGACAGGTAATGACAGCAATGTACACGGGGGACGACACCTGTCTATTAGAGTGTCTATGTATGTCGACATGTGGTAAACGGCAGAGTTGGGAGTGAGACAGGGGAGGTGTCGAGTGTTGTCTATAGACGTCTGTAGAAGAAGTGACTACGTGTGTCTACAAAACGTCCACAGTATATGGAGCAGAGGAAGGGGGGAAGGCTGAAGGCAAGAGGGGGAGAGGGTGTCTATAGACGTCTGTGTGTGACTATGTACATAGTCGACAGATGTCTATAGACATCTGTCGACCTTTTAAATATAATAGGGATAATTCAATACAGAATTCATGAAAGTAATAGACCGCAAAAAAGCAGCAGAAATCCTCAGCGTATCAATTCGTACCGTCGATAGATACATACAAAAGGGGACTCTGGAAAAAGAAGTAATCAACGGGAGGATTTTTATTAATCCCAAGAGTTTCGGAAAACTACAGGAGCAGAAAATAAGACAGGATGAGTATTTGTCAGAAATAAATGCCATCAGTCCCCCACTCAAAACAATCGATAGGGGAGAGGCCCAGGAAGCTTCAGAAACGTCTATTGTTGCTGAATACACTGAAGAAGGGGCAGCAATCTCCGAAAACAGACGAAAAACAGAAGTATACAAAAATTTATACGAAGAACTGCAAGAAGAGCTGAAAATTAAACAAGAAAGATTGGAAGGAGCAAATTACCGAGTTGGCCAATTGGAAGGCAAACTCAAAGAAACAGTCCCCCTTCTGGAATATCGCAAGGCGCTTGCACTGGAGCAGAAAAAACGTGACGAATTGGAGGACATCCTCACGGCATTCGAAAAAGATAACGAAAGGCTAAATCAAACAGTTGAATCAAAACAAACCGAAGTAACTCAAATTAGCGATAAATTGGAAACAGAAAGGTTCAACAAGAAAATATTTATCATAATTCTTGTTGTTTTATTCTTGTTACAGCCGCTTTGGCTTATTCTTCCGACTTAATTGCAGGAAGCGATAATCCAGTCTCCTTTATCAACAGTACTGAATGGTCAGGCTTATTTGCCTTAATTCTTGAAATAATGCCTCCGCTTTGTTCCAAAGAACCTGCGATGGTTTCGCTATCACCAATAGCCTCAAATACAAAGGGGGGACTGAGTATTTCTCCGCCAAAGAGAATTTGCCCATTCGGAATAGTATCAAAACCTAAATTGTTTGGAGTTAGCCTGATTCCATTAATGCTCACGGCCTCTGCTCCTGCAGAAAATAATTCGTTTACCAAGTCCGTAAACCAGAGAGCCTCTATTTCTCCATCAATCTCAACTGTAACTCCCTTGCCGATTGCAGCCTTTTTTCCTGTTATTACTTCGTATTTTTCAATTTCACGACGCAGATTCTCTAATGCCTGTTCGCGATCATCACTAGCTGCCAAGTCTTTTTCCAGTTCCATAGTCTGCTCACTAAGACTCTGATTACTCTCTTTTACTATTTGAATTTCTTTAAAAATACTAACTCGGCTTTCACGAGAGTAAGAAAGATTTGCCTGACTAAGCGACTTAGACTGAAAAGCAAACAATGTCCCCATTATAAGGCCGGTTCCAAGCATAAACATAAATCGCAATTTCTTATCACTCATAGCGTGCATATTTTAAGAGATAATCACCATCATACACAGGTAAGAGGAGTTGACTGAGCTGTTCTAATTCAAATCCAATAGATTTGTTATATATCCTCGCATATACATCAGGATAAGATTGCTTATCACTAAGCCTATTTGCAATCAGTTCAATGTCGCCAATGATATTAATTTCATACGGAGGTGCTACTTTTATTTTATTTATAAGAATCTCGCTACCCAAGGCAGTAATTACAGCATTTGGAGTGATTCTTTGATCATTAATACTAATGCCTTCAACTTTTGCAGTACGTAACAGATTCACCAAGTCACGTAAATCAGCAGCATGAATTAAATGTGCATTACTTTCCTGCCCTTTATCCTCTCCTTCAGATAAGAATATTTTTACTCCAGCTCCACGGACTTTTGTCAGGCCTAATTCTTTTTTAAGGGCATCCAGTTTTTCCAATTTGGCCTGGTCTTCAACCTGGCTTAATTTTGCCTGTTTATCTTCTATTCTAGCGCGCAAATTGGAGATCCGGGCCTTTAGATTTACCCTATCTTTATCAAAACTAGCCAAAAGGTTTTTCTGAGCATTTAGTTCATCCACTAAAAAGGAATTTGCAGCAACTGAACTCTGAAATTGAGCCACGACTAACAGCCCGATCAGAAAGCCAGCAAGTACAAAGCTTACAATTAGAGCATTGAAGGATTTAAAGACTTTCCAATTCATGAACAGATTTTAAACCACTTTTACTTCGTTGCCAACTTTTGAATGGCCTCTTTGAAGGTTCTTCCTCTTTCTTCAAAATTCTTAAACAAATTATAACTCGGCGAAGCACAGGATAAGAGACAAATGCTATTTGCGGAAGTAACTTGATATGCCTTCTGAACCACGGTTTTCATATCAGAACAATGAATAATCGTCGGCATCTTTTGCGATGTACCCTGGATTGCAGCTTCAACCGCTTTTTCAATTCTTGCGCCTGTTTCCGGAAAGAGAATTAAATTCTCAACATTACTTTCCAGAATTATCTGAGCCAGCTGGTCAAAACGATAATCTCTATCCAATCCGCCAGCAATCAAAGTACTTATTTTATAATCCTGATTCAAAGCTTCTAAAGCCGCGATAGTAGACTCCGGGGTTGTAGAAATCGCGTCATTGTAAAACAAAATATCCTTAAAATTCCCCACAAACTCCAGGCGATGTTCCAAAGGAGGAAAATCTTCCATGGTCTTTGATAAGACTTCATTATCAATATTAAACAATTTGGCAACTGCAGCAACAGCCAACATATTCTCCAGATTATGCCGTCCTTTGAGTTCAACTTTCCCTGAACATGCAACCACTTTATCATCCAAAATCGCACAAACGTCACTGTTCACTTCCTCAAGTTTGCTATTCATTGAATCATTGAATGGAATAACCACAACATCGTCTGCAAAGGCCTTTTGATAGTCTTGAAAAAACTCTCGCAGCCGCTCTGAATGCCAATTATATATGATTTTCATCCCGGATTTCGGCTGTGCAGCCAGCTTAATTTTAGCTGCAAAGTAAGTATCTAAATCTCCATGATAATCCAAATGGTCAGGGAAAAAACTAACAAACACGGCCACATCTGCGCCGCCCTCAAAATCCTCCAACTGATAACTAGACATCTCAAACACATAAACTTTCTCACCCGAATCAGTCGCCAAAAAATCCAGGGAGGCGCGTCCAATATTCCCTATTAACTCAACATCTTCACCCCCAGCCTTTAATACTTCAAAAATCAGGGAAGCTGTCGTACTTTTTCCTTTCGAACCAGTAACAGCAATGACTTTGCCCTTTTTATAACTAAAAAACAGATTAGTGGAAGAAGTTACATGTGAGCCAGCCCGAACAGCATCTTTGATTTCCGGTTTACGAGGATTAATTCCTGGTGACTTGATGATCAACTCAAAATCATTAATGGCATCTAAATACTCAGCACCAAAATGAAGTTGTTCCGGTTTCAGGTTACTTAACCAGTTTTGTTCATCTACAGAGAGATCATCAAATTCTCTTTGATCCGCAACCGCAACATCAATTTCCGGCCATTTACTAAGCAAAAACTTCAGTGTGGCCTGCCCCTCACGACCAAACCCAAGAATCAAAACTTTTTTTGCAGCTATGTATTCAGTCAGCATATTGTTTGAGTAAATTTACAAATTCATTTGGGATAAAGTGTTCAGTGGACATTGTGAGTATTCGCTTTGTCTCTTCTTCCCAATTTGTGTCGGCCCATTTTGACTGAAAGAGGGGAGCAAACTTACTAACCAAAAGATCGGTTTGCCATTCTGCTTTTTGACTAATCAACCATAATGCCACCCGGCTTTCTTCCTTTGTACCCACACATTCGAAAGGTTTGAATCTCTCCAACCCTAGTATTTCTTCGAAAAGTTCTTCTAATTCTGGGGTATTCAATAAATCTTTTCCAAATATTTTGAGCATCCGTTCTTTCTTCACAAAAGGAGCCAAAATTAAAAAGACAAAGGCACATTTCGGACATTTACAGCACCACAAGTGATCACCTTTTTCCTCATATATTTTGAAATTTGTATTACAACTTGTGAATACATTGGAGTACTCATCAAAAGCTGTCAGCCTTGCGAATATCTTTGCAATTTTCAACTCATCAAAGCCTCGGAGAAAACTGAAAAACTCAATTTCAGGGTGAATATACTTTCCAACATAACTCCGAAAATCCCCTTCAAACTCTTCACTCTTTGAGTATTGATGATTCACGTCCATCCCATGAAAAATCAGCTGACCAGAATTGGCAGACTTCTCCAGTGACATGGGGATAAATTTTTTACCATACAAAACGGCAGCCACCACAAGCAAAAAGGAAATATATGCAGTAATGGGAGTATGGCCGTTCCAGGCGCCTTCTTCATTCAGTTTAAATAGTAAAGGGTCTATTTGTCTGTCTACAACAATACGAGGCTTATCAACAACACGAGCAGTCTCCGCAATGGGTTTGGCGTCACGTAAAGAGAATAGTTCAAAATCGACTTCTCCATCTTTCAGTATTTCGGCAGTTACCAAGGAATCTTTTCCACCACCAATAGGCACTAAAGCACCTTCAGAAAGGGGACTTTGATTCGTCATCACTGCGGGCGCTCCATTTTCGGAAGCTTCAGAAATCGGAAAATTAATTAACCCACGAAAATCTATTTTATTCCTATAAAAAAATTCACCAAAACCACGCTGATAAACCTTCATCCAGAAAGCCGCCTCATCAGCATTCAATTCCACCCCTGCCATTGCAGAAGGCAGAAAAGCCTTATAATAACTAGTTCCTCCAATCAAGTGCAAAGCCTTCAAAGCCCTTTCCAAGGCTGGGACGTCACAAGCAGCCATTTGTCCATCAGTAACAGGAAGAGTCAGCGTCTCTGTAAAGTTAACTTCCTTATCAAAACTGTACTTTAACTCCACAATCAGCTCCCCTTTAGTAGCATCATGCCGATAATTCCAGCTTTCAAACCAGAATTCTTTATATTTGCTTTCCAACTTCTTTCCGAAAGTCTCTTCGCTTGAATTTGTCATGTTTGCATTGCCAAATTAACGGAGTTCATACTAGCATATAAGCACCTAAATGTATCTATGGAAAGATCGTCCGAAAATACATCCCACAACACGCATAATTTTTTCAGCCGACAATGGCTGTGGCTCATTGTGGGTACTCTATTTATTGTACTTACTTTCTTCTTTGACAACTCACTATTACGACGAGGTGTGGGACTTAGGTTTTCCTGGCTAGACGGCCTGATGCTGTATCTCACGGACTTTGGCATGATATTTTTCGCACTTGTCATTGTCACCGGCCTCTTGCTGCAAAAGAAGCTGCGATGGTTGGCTCTGTTGGTGCTGAGTGTGGCGTTGAGCTTTGAAATCACTTATCTACTCAAGCTTATTTTCCAAACGCCAAGACCATACTTCAGTCTGGAGATTGCAATTATTCCTCTGACCCAAGCCGCGGGATACTCATTTCCAAGCTTACATTCGGCGTTTTGTCTGGGGATAATCCCCTTTGTCGGTAAAATTTTCACCAAGAAATATCAACAAATCCTGGCAATTATTGTAGCACTTGTTATCGCATATAGCAGAGCATATCTAGGAGTTCATTATTTCTCAGACATATTACTTGGCGGAGTGATTGGCTATTTTATCTCAAGAATCGCGATCTACGTTGAAGATAAATATAATTTCACTGCCTGGTTTACTGGCCACGTTAAAAACAAGTTGGAGCTTAGGCGACAGATTGCACATATTATAATCGGGATGTCGATTGTTCTCTTGATTGATTTAAAACTGCTCACCACAAATTTACTGGCAATAATATTATTGATTGGTGTAGCCCTTTCTTTCGCATACAGATACCACCCTATTCCGATTATTCATGAAATGCTTCATTATTTTGAAAGAGAACGTGACATCGCCACTTTGCCAGGAAAAGGGCCGATCTTTTTGGTGCTTGGATCGTTACTGGCCATGCTAATTTTCCCAATAACAATTGCAAAGGGAGCTATAACGGTTTTGGCAATAGGGGATTCGGTGTCGCACCTAGTTGGGAGATATTTTGGGAAAACAAAAGTACCCTACAGCAATAAAATGCTTGAAGGCACAATAATCGCAATCGTCTTCTCGACGCTTGCTGCTTTGCTCTTCGTGGACTTTGAAAAAGCATTTATTGCGTCTCTGCTAACGGTTTCATTCGAGACGGTATATCCAGACAAAATGGCCAGAATCCTGGATGATAACCTGGTTATTCCATTGATGGCCGGCGCGATTATGCTGGTAGTATAACGTAAGCCCGTCTGCCCTCCCCCCTGTCACACCTGACTTGATCCGGGGGGCTTTCTCTCTCTGTCATCCCGGACATGATCCGGGATCCATTTACTTTGTTTCTTTTCTGAACCATGGATCCCGGATCAAGTCCGGGATGACCGACGTGTCCAGTGTGACAACGTGTCCAGTGTGACAACGTGTCCAGTGTGACAACGTGTCCAGTGTGACAACGTGTCCAGTGTGACAACACGCCCAGTGCGACAACGCATCTGGAATGACAAAGCACCGGGGACGACAACACTCCGAGGCTCCCCTTCCTAATCTAAATTTGCAGCAAAGCAGGCGATTAGGGTATATTTGACTGGCTTTTTTGTATTAAAATTAAATCTAATGTCAGAATCAGAAGACCAAAGTGTACATAATGAAGTAGCGGACCGTCGTCGAAAGCTTAAAGAACTGAGGGATGCCGGTATTCAAACGTACGCAGAAAAATTTGAGCGCACACACAAAGCCACAGAGGCAAAGCAAATGGCCGAACAAGAAGCTCCAAGAGAACTGGAGGAGATTATCGCTGAGCCAAAAGAACTAATGAAAATGTGTGGAAGGCTCATGTTGATGCGGCCGCACGGAAAACTAACTTTTGCAAAACTACGTGATGCCAGCGGAGAAATTCAGATCTGTTTTATGCAGGATTATCTTGGAACGGAAAAATACAAATTGCTGAAAAAAATAGACATCGCAGATTTCCTGGGCGTGGAGGGGGAGTTATTTATAACAAGACATGGCGAGACAACCTTGCTGGTAAAAGAATACACTTTACTAAGTAAAACATTGCGTCCATTGCCGGAAAAATTTCACGGCCTGCAAGACACAGAATCAAAATATCGATACCGATATCTGGAACTACTATCCGATCCAGAAAGCTGGAAAAGATTCCGTCTACGCTCGCGCTTTATTAAAGAGATGCGCGAATATATGGAAAAACATGAGTTTGAAGAAGTAGAAACTCCAATACTTACAAATATAGCGTCAGGAGCAGCCGCTACACCTTTTGAAACTCATCACAAAGCATTAGACATCCCATTATTCCTAAGGATTGCTCCAGAACCATACTTGAAAAGATGTATAGTCGGGGGATATGAAAGAGTCTTTGAATTTGCAAAATGTTTTCGTAATGAAGGGATCGATCCCAGCCATTTGCAGGAATTCACCATGCTGGAATATTATGCCTCATACTGGAATTTCGAGGATAATATGGATTTCACGGAAAAAATGATTAAGCACGTTTTAAAGGAACTGCTCGGTGATATGAAGGTGGACACCATTGACAGAGATGGTAAACCCCAAGTAATTGATTTCGGAGGAAAATGGCCTCGTCACAAATTTGTGGAATTAATCAAAAAAGACTGTGGAATTGATGTTCTCAAATACTACGGAAATGCTTCTGCATTGTTAGGAGAAATCAAAGACCAAGGAATTAAAATCGAAAAAGGTGAAAAAATGGGATATGGAAATTTATGCGACGCGCTGTACAAGAAAGTTAGCCGCCCATCACTAATCCAACCTTGTTTTGTCATCAAACACCCGGTAGACACCAAGCCACTCGCGCGTCGCAATGACGAAGATCCACGGCTGGCTGACACTTTCCAGTTACTAGTGAACACATGGGAGGTGATAAACGCATATTCCGAGTTAGTCGATCCGGTTGACCAGCGCGAAAGACTCGAAACACAAATGGAAGCAAAAGAAGCCGGAGATGAAGACGCCATGCCAATGGACGAGGACTATATCCTTGCAATGGAACATGGAATGCCACCAATGAGCGGCTGGGGCATGGGAATCGATCGTTTTGTAGCACTAATTACCCAACAGGATAATTTAAAAGACACAGTTTTATTTCCTCTGATGAGACCTCTAAAATAATATGGGCGACTCACCAAAAGCACACCATAGACACAAAAGGACCACCCGAGCGGTCACAAAACTTAAACATTTTTTGCACAAACACAGAAAATGGTTGCTTACAGTTTTTTTTATTGTCGCCTTTCTAGCCACTTTCATAATTTCTGTGGCCGGGGGCCTTCGCGTATTCTTCCCATACTTAGGTGAACTAACCGGCTTCCCTTTCGGACAAAAAAACTACTTAGTTATTTTTCAAAATAACAATGAGCTCAGACCAGCCGGAGGATTCATTTCCTCTTTTGGAGTTATTCAAATGACAGCAGGCTTCCCAAGTAAAATCCAAATAGAAGATGTATATGGGAGCATCGACGAACACGATTATATTGAGGCCCCATATCCCATGGAAAAACTGTTAGCCAACGAATGGTACAGGGGCTATACATTCAGAGACGGCAATTACAGCCCCAATTACCCAGACACAGCACTTGAGCTTGTGAAAATGTATAAGCAAAACAGACCAGATGAACACATCGACGGAGTGATAGCAGTCAATTTCAGCCTTTTAGAAAGCCTTCTTGAAACTCTGGGGCCCATTGAAGTAGACGGGGTATATTTAACAAATGACAATCTCTTTGAAGAGCTAACCAACCAAGTAAACGATGTGGACAAACACAATATCGATTCCCTTGCCAACAGAAAATCTGTTTTGAAGCCACTCTCCAATGCAATTATTTGGAAAATAATTCTGAACCCATTTAAGCTCCGCAAAATTTCTGATGTGGTTACACGTGGCATGGCAACAAAAGAATTACAGCTATACTTTGACAACACAGTTCTGCAGGAATTAGCCGTAAAGAATAGATGGGCTGGACAGTGGCCCCAGCAAGTAGAAGGTGATTTTCTGGCGGTTAATGAAGCCAATTTAGGTGGGATGAAATCTGATAGATATATCAGCAGGAAAGTGGATTACCATGTGCGAATCTCAGAGGAATATTTCTCTGACGGTACTTTGCCAGAAGCAAATGTAAGCGTGGAACTCGAGCATTACGGGATAGAAAATATCCCACTCTCAGGACCTTACACAGGATATTTCCGTATATACAATCATCCCGAACAATCAGAACAATCATATTCTTTATCTGCCGCAGGTAGTGAAGCCGGAAGAAGCAAGCCATTCGAGGAAATAATTAAAATACTGCCTGGGGAAGGCAAAACAATTACAGCCAAATACCACCTCACAGGACAGGTTATTCAAGATGATGTTTATTCATTGTATATTCCCAAACAAGCCGGCACGGCAGGGGATCTATACACGGTAATTATTGAACTGCCTCGCGGATACCGAGTAGAAAGCGACAACTTCAAGGCCAGAGAAAACTTTGGATACTATCAAGGATTTTTAACAAAGGACTTAGAGTTAAATTTGAAAATCTTGGAAGACACAACTCCACCCCGCATTGTTCACCAACAAAACACGCAGCTAAATCACATTTCAATTCATTTCAACGAAGACCTCAATCAAGACTATGCCAACGATCCATTCAGCTACGAAGTCACTGATTTAAATATAAAAAACTCTGCCACAAGCGATAATCTTCGGATAAAGAACATTGAAACTACTTCCAAGGACATACAAATATATACAACCGGCCAGACCAAACAACACGAAGAACGATATTCAGTGAGAATCAAGAACTTACGCGATACCCACGGAAATGTGCTTTCCGACCGTGAAATCACAGTAGTGCAGCGTCTGCAGTAAATAACTCACGCGGCCCACACGGCCCAGCAAACACTACTCTATCCCTTGATATGAACGGCTCTTTTCCAGAGACAAGAATTTTTGTTGTTCTTTCTTGAATGCCAACTCCACACGTCCGATTGGCCCATTTCTGTGTTTTCGAATAAATATATCGGCAAGGCCGGCTCTGTCTGTATCTTCCTCATAATAGTCCTCACGATAAATCATCATTACCACATCAGCATCTTGCTCAATAGCACCGGATTCACGCAGATCTGAAAGCATTGGAATCTTTACAGGTCTCAACTCCACCGCACGTGAAAGCTGTGACAAAGCCATTATTGGAATCCTAAGCTCACGGGCAAGGCCTTTCAAAGAACGAGAAATCTCTGAAATCTCATTCACACGGTTATTTAAGCTTCCACCAGAACTACCAACTGTCATTAGCTGTAAATAATCAACAATTATCATGTCCAAGCCATGCTCCATTTGTAGACGACGGGCTTTTGACCGAAGTTCTGCAATTGAATTTCCAACAGAGTCATCAATAAATATTTTCATTGCGTAAAGTTCATCCATAACAGAACCAATTCGCATAAAATCCTCTTCTGATAATTTCCCTGCTTTTATTTTCCAAGAATCAACAGCAAGCAAGGCACTAAACATCTTTTCTACCAATTGTTCTTTACTCATTTCCAAAGAAATTATCCCCACACTTTTTCCAGATTTGGCCACATTTTGCGCGATATTCAGCGCTAAAGTAGTTTTTCCCATGGAAGGACGGGCGGCCAGAATGACAAGATCGCTGGGCTGAAACCCGGAGAGCAAACTGTCCAAATCGCGGAAGCCAGAGAGGATGCCTGTGTATTTGTCGCGAGTGGCAGGGTCATGTAATTCAGTAATTTTGTCGTACGTGGTGTTGAGAATGTCTTTAATATGCACGAATTTGTCCTTAATGGAGGACTGCGAGACACCAAATAAAGATTTTTCTGCCTGTTCTAAAAGCATTTCCAGAGGTTCAACTTCATTGTAGCCAAGGCCCAGAATCAAATCCCCGCTTCTAATCAGTTTTCGTAGGGTGGATTTTTGTTTAACAATAAGTGCGTAATTGTATATATGTGTGGAGGTGTGGACTTCATTCGCAAGCATAGCCAAATAACTAGCTCCCCCGATTACGTCTAGTTGTTTTTTATCATCCAGCTGGGTCTTTGTGGTGAGCAGGTCAATTGGGGTTCGCTTTTCATATAAATCCAAAATGGCTCTGTAAATTGTGCCGTGTACTTCATGATAGAAGTCATCTTGGGCAAGCAAATCCGCGACCTTTATAACGGCGTCTTTATCAATGAGCAGCGAGCCTAAAACGGCTCTTTCTGCTTCAATTGAGTGTGGTGGTACTTTAAGTCCAGAGTCCATCAATCAATAGTTTAGAAAAATTTCATGTTAGATTAACAGATTCAATTTACACTGTCGGGTGGTAATCTCACATTGACTAGTCAAAGAAAAATATGCCAGAACCAGACTTGCGAAAGAAAATAGGTCAACTAGGCGAGAATCTGGCACAGAAGTGGTTACGAAAAAAAGGATATGTGTTACTGACAAAAAATTATCACATATTTGGTGGCCAAATAGACATAATTATGCAGAACCAAAACGGAGACATCGTCTTTGTGGAAGTGAAAACACAAAACACCACCGCAAAGTTTAATGTGGCGCCACTTGTCAGCAAACGGCAATGTCTTAGTCTGCAACGGACGGCATACCATTACCTAGCAGAGCATGAGCTACAAGATAAGTCATGGCAATTTGATGTTGTCTGTATCAAGCTTGACACCTGGTCCAATCAAGCTCCACATGCAAGAATCAGACATCATCAAAATATTCTGGGAATGTGAAATGAAACAGTAAGTCCAGGTGCTGTTTACAGTGTGATGACTATTCACTAAAATACAGACAGGTAAAATGCAAACATGGAGAAGCAAACAAAAATACAACAGGCAATCATGAAACGTCAGGAAGAAGGCTTACCAATAGTCAATCTTTCATATGCTGATTTTACATTTTATGACACTCCTCTGTCTCGGAAAAAAATCCAGCATGCCTTTATCAACATATTCAAATATCCATATTATTACCCTACTGCAAAGGGAGAGTTGGAAGCTTTAGACGCCGTAGCAGCATATTACAAGAAAAAGAAGAGAGAAATCGATCCTGAAAGCTTAATTTTGACTTCCACAATTAATCAAAGTTACCTTTATCTCCTTAAAGTTTTTTCATCTCGCAAGGGAGAAATACTTGTCCCTACGCCATGTGCACCAGCTATGGATGAGGTAGCATGTTTTCTGGACATTGATCTACAGAGCTTCGCTCTATCTGCAGAGACAAACTGGCAAATTGACCTAGAAGATCTGGAAAATAGTATTACAAAGCGCACACGGGCCATTGTTTTGATGTCTCCACACCTTCCAACGGGAGCTGTCCAAAGTGAGGAAACAATAAAAGGCTTACTCAGGATAATAAAAGGGAGAGGCATAGCTCTAATTGTGGATGAGTCCCTATCAGATTTTATTTTCAACATCTCCACCCTGCCTCAAATCCATGAGTTGATGGACAGCAGACAGCTTCTTGTAACATTGCAAACCCTCAACAATTCATTCGCATTACCTGGATTTAAATTGAGTTGGATGCAAGTCACAGGACCCAAAAAACGGGCAGAAAAGCTGTTACAGAGTCTGGAGCTGTTATCTGACACATTTTTAAATCTGAATCAGTTCAGTCAAACAATCCTTCCCGAAGTTGTCCGATACACCAAAAATTGGCGAAAGAAATTTCAAAAAGCAGTTGAGAAAAACCGAGACATCTTGGTAGGTAAATTGGGAAAAGTAAAAAGACTACGTTTCCATTACCCAGAAGGAGGATTCTATGTTTTTATTGAAGTCCTGCCTCCACAAAATGAAGAATCAGAAGGAGAAGCAAACTCAGGAAACAACAAAAACACTAAGCATATTATAGAAAGAAAATTTGAAGACGACGAGGATTTTGTAGTCTCTTTACTTGCAGAGACTGGTGTATATACTCATCCAGGCTACTATTACGGCCAAAAGAAAGGCAGTTATTTTATGATATGCTTTTTGCAATCTCCTAAAATATTGCGCTCTTCATTGAAGAAAATCGTCAGATTCTTGAAGCCCCCAAAAGTCTAGGCCAGTCAGTTTTCAAACTGTATCACTCGACTATCCAAAATAAACCTCTTTCAATTTCTGATCATTCGCAACTTCGGATGGCTTTCCTTGCATATACACTCTTCCATCAACAACCACGATTACCCGGTCCACAAGTTCAAACAGAAATTTCAAATCATGTTCGATAATCAGAATACTGCGTTTGTCATCTTTCAAGAGCCCACGAATTGTGGCAGAAAGAGTCTTTTTCATAGCTGGAGCAACTCCTGCCGTTGGCTCATCCACAAGCAATAAATCCCCTTCACTAAGCCCTAATCGAAGCAACTCCAATAATCGCAACTGCCCACCAGACAACACCCCAGCCAATGACTTCTTATGACCACTCAAATCGACGCTTTCCAAAGCCTCTTCAATTATTCTGTCAGTCTTTTTCACAAATTTCTTAGAAAACTTCCACCACCATGGATATTTCTTAACTTGTTCAATCGCAATCATAAGATTTTCCTCCACAGTCATATCCCGAAACACTCCAGCATTCTGAAAACTACGCCCCAGCCCCAAATTCGCACGCCGATAAGGCTTCATCCGCGTAATATCTTCCTCCCGATAAAGCACACTTCCATCCGTAATATTCGCAAAGCCAGAAATTGCATTCAAGAGCGTAGTTTTCCCAGAACCATTTGGCCCAATTATTCCAACAATTTCTCCTGGCTGAACTTGCAGCGAAATTTCATGCAGAATAGCTGCTTTTCCAATATTTACATGAACATTTTCCAATTTTAACATTAGACTTTTCGGTTATTTGATGCGAGGCGAGGGGATAATTTGTAGATTAATATGAGGAGAGCGACGGAGTAGAGGAGGAGTCGGGCGTATCCCAAGACCGTCGAGGGGAGAGCTAGGAAACGTAATAATTCAGGGAATAAAGCAACGAACAAAGTGGCAATAATAATTGCGCTCACGCGCGGTTTAAATGCAAGAATTGCAATTGTTAGAATTTCGATTAGCGCTGGAATCCCCTGAATACTGGGGCTAATAAACTGAACCCTCCAGGCTAATAAAAATCCAACAATCCCATAAACAAGAGCGGAGAATACAATTAATCCTTGTCCTAATCTTAATGAAGAAACTCCTAATGCATCCAAGGCGTTTTTATCTTGTTTATACGCCCTCACAGCCCTGCCTATCCAAGTTTTAAGCAACACATATTCAAGAATTAAAAATAAAATCACCGTGACAAAATAACAAGCCATTAAAGAATCCAAAGACGTAAGCATCTCAGGTCTTTTTATCCCGCTGATACCCAAAATCCCATTGGTGAGAGTATCCCAAGATTTGAAAAGTGCTTCGGTTGCCAGTAATGATGCCAGGCCCAGGACAGCAAAGCTATCAGGCGAAACTTTCACAAATAAGTATGCAAACAGTAGGCCAACAAGAAGAGAAGCAATAATAGCCAGCAAAAAGGCATATTCAGGAGGAATGCCTGATTTTTGTGCTATCGCAAGTGTATATGCAGAAACTTTCCCCACAACAGGAATCCCCAGAAAAAATATACCGGCCATAGAAAAGACTCCGTGCAGAGACACCCCCGCAAGAAGGCTTCCAAAAAAACTCGAAATTACAGTACTAAAATATCCCATTAAGTTTCTCTATTAAGTTTTGAAAACAGCCCCTGTGGTCGGAGCAATAGCAAGAATAAAGCCAACAAAAACATAAATACCAATTTCCACGTTTCAGAAAAATTCACGCTTCCAGCACTAAGCGAAACAATCATTTCCGGAATCAATACAACTAAATAAGAGGCCACGACAGTTCCCCGAAAGTCCATCACTCCTCCAACTAACAAGGCCACAAAAGCCATAATTATCGGATGCAACCCTGCAGTAGGGACAACGGCACTATTAAGCCCACTAAGCGCTCCCACACAGGCCGCAATCACCCCTACCACAAAGAAACTAACCATTCTAATCCTATGCGCATTAATGCCCATGATCGAAGCGCATTCATGATGTTGCGACACCGCACGAATTAACCTACCCCACGGGAGCAAATAAAGAAAAACGTACGCGGCCAAAGAAGAGACAATTCCAACAACAATAGTTAACACTCCAACCTGAGTTAAATACAACTCCCCCCAGTGATAAGTAGATAAAACCGAATCAGACAAAAAGCGCCCCCCTGGGCCATAAATTATCCCAAGGATAGATTCGATAGCCACTCCAAAAGTCAAACTTACCAAAAGTGCCAATAAATCTTGCCCTGCATCAATAAATTTCCTCAAAACAAAAAATGATATCAGTCCCACCAATCCCCCAAACAAAAGAGCGAGCGGGAAAATGACAAAGGAAGGAAGCCCAGCTTGAAACAACGTAAAAAACGCATAGGCGCTCGAAGTCGCAATTGCTCCGAGGGCGATGTGATAACACCTAGCAACTGCATATATCAGGTAAAGTCCTGCTGCAAGCAGCAGGACCTGTGTACCCGTAACCAAACTATTTAAGAGAACTTGTGCTAATAACATAACTTCTGTCTATTCGACGTAAATTAATTCTGCAATTCCAACTTACCTTCTACGATTATTGATTTTGCCACAGGGACTCCCTGTACAAAGAAATGCCCGTCAAATTTGAATGAAGAATTAATCCATCCTGAGAAAGTCCCAGTGCTGAGTTCATCTCGGATCTTTAGAGCATCTCCATCATATTTTGCAGACAGATCAGTCAATAAATTAAGAGAGTCCAGGTAGGATGCAGAGTAATATGCCCCCAAATTCTCCAGAGTACCTTTTGCGGCCACAATTTTTGCCTGATATTCAGTAAATTTTGGAGATTGAATGCCTGGAGCATCAATAACTATAGCCCCGTCAAAAGTACCAGGGACTGTAGCAATGGTATCTGGGCTGGCAAACGCCACCTGAGTTACTACCTGCATATCAAAATCTTGTAGTTCTGCAATTTGTTTTGCTAGGGAAATAGCTGTGACTCCAGCATTCGGATTCAGAAATATTGCTTCGGCACCTGTTGCTTTTACCTTTGCAAGCAAATTTCGCATGTCTGTTGCACCTTTTGGAAAAACCTCATCTGCCACAATCTCCGTTTCGGCAAAACGATTTCCCAAGTTGTCTTTCACAACTCGACGTAGGCCCTCATTATATTCATTTTGTTCAGTAAACAACGCAACTTTTTTGAATTTTGCTAGCTCTTCAGCAACTACCTTCCCTACCAAAGCATCACTATATGAAAGTGAAAATGCATTAGGACTCTTGTTTTCTATGTCTGGATTTGAGTTTGCTGCTGATACTGCAACGACTTTTTTCCCTTCTAATAATTCGATAAATCCAAGTGTCTCACTTGAACATAATCCACCTAATATTACCGAAATCCCATCAATGTCAGTCAACTTTTGGAACGCAGTCGCAGAGGCGGCCCCATCACACTTTCCATCTTCAAGAACTAGCTCAAATTTCTGCCCCTTCGATTCCCCCTCACGATTGATTTCATCCAATCGATAGTCCAACACATGCTGCATTTCAACCCCATAAGAGGCTGCATCGCCAGTCAAAGGCGCAATCACCCCAATCTTATAAATCTTCATCTCCTTCGCAGCGATATCCCCTCCATTTACGTCCTGATCCATCGCAGTCCCGTCACATCCGGACAGAGCAACGATAGTTACAAGCCCCAGAACCAGGCTAAGTGCTTTTTTCATCTTGTTCATAGTTGTTATTTATAATTGATACAAGAGTGCATAGTATTGAAAATATACGACACGTCAAATCTAAAAACACAGAAAAGGTGTAAATACAAGGTAAGAACTGGTACAATAAGTGTGTCGAAAAAGCTCGACAAATAATAAAGGACAATGATTGAAGATAAATTACAACAACTGGGGTTCTCCCGAAAAGAAAGCAGAGTCTTTCTGTCATTAAATAAATTCGGAGGGATGCCAGCCTCCACAATTGCACGACTCACGCAAATTAAAAGAACTTCAGTATACGATATTTTGAACAGCCTACTCGAAAAAGATGTGATCAGTTCATATCGGCAGGGGAATTACACTTACTTTGCGGTGGATGATTTAAATAAGATTTATTTGTATGAAAAAGAAAAATTACGCACGGCGAAGACATTAGTAGAAAGCTTGCAGGAGGAAAACAAGCACAGCCAAACCATGCAGGTAAATTACTATAGGGGGATCGAAGGATACATGGACGTATATCAAGACATGCTACGGCAAAATCCAAAAGACATTCTCTGTTGGACTGATATAAATTTCATGTCTATTTTTTCTCCACAGCAAGATGAAGAAGCATTGCAGGAAAGAATCGGTAGAAAAATTCCAATTCGGATACTCATGAAGGATAGCTCCAAAGCTAGAAAGTTTATAACGGATGACCCAAAGTCAATCCGCGAAACAAGATTGCTTCCCAAACAGCAATTTCAATTTCAGACCACTCTTTTTATTTACGATGGAGTGATAGCCTTCTACGATTACCGTACTCCAATCACGGCCATTCGCATCCAGCATGAAGGCATTTACCGCATGATGAAAGAATTCTTTGAAATTACTTGGCCGCTTTACGACCGTCCTCACTAGACTTCTCGCAGAAATTTCCTCTTTTCCATCGTTTGTCCTGGGCTTCACGATAATAATATGCAGCTTCCATTGCTACTTGCGTGGTGAATGGCCCTTTGTCCCCGAGTCTTCGAGCTACAAGGGAAACATGGTCATGCTTATCATTCCCCATGAAATGTGTATTTTTAGCAATTTCCAGTTCTATGCCAGATGGGTGAACTAAAAAAGTACCGAGTTTCTTTAAACGAAAGTCTGCCTCCCTTTCTTCGACAGCGAATTCCGGCAGATATGCCCGCCCGTATTTTGGATTTAAATCGCCCCAATACATCGTCTGATCCCAGAATTTATTTGCCTCATGGAGTTGTTTCTCCTTCATATAGTGACACACAAACTCACTTGCAGTAGATGAATTATAAGTGATATTTCTACCAAAAACATATGGATTGTCTTCTGAGGCTAATAGATATTTTTCACCATTATCATCAGTATATTCAACCAGCTCATAGAGTTGATCTGACCCATATCCCTGGCCAGTTTTAAAGTGTCCTATAATTTTCAGGTGTGAATTGTTAAAAGTGGTGAGGTGTAGGCCGCCACCAAGGCCATAAGTCGAGTCACAAGTCCTTTCACATGCCGAGTCAGGAGGAGGATTATCATTACTATACTGCGATAGGTGTTCCTCTTGTGTCTTATCAAAAAGATGAACATATTTTTCCAAATGTTCATATGGATATTGAATTTCTATCCCCTTTGCCACAAACAAATACTTTCTTTTTCTTACAAACTCATCCGCAAGTTGGATTTGCTTTGGGATTTCTTTGTCCAAAGAGCATACAGTTGACCCTTCGATATCAGTTATTACAAACTCCTCAAGCGCAATTTTCAATTCAGATAATTTAGTCTTTGGGATGTTATATCGTAGTTGAATGTGAATTAATATTTTCTCTACAATACTATGAAACATCTCAGCATTATGCTCCCCGTTCCCTGCCCATTTATAATCCCAATAAAAAGTCACATCAGCCATCCTTTCTTCAATAGAATCATCCATCGCTGCTTGTAATTGAGCCTGCCTCGCAGCTTGTTCGTTCTGCTCATGAACCTGCCCAGCTTTTACACCTCCTCCGACTATTGCTGCCAGAGATAGTGCTACCATTGCAATGCGGTTTCTTGCTGCTCCACGAATTCTTCGTAAAACTGGAGGATTTATTTGATTATCTACATGCACGGTTTCGAAGCGAGTCCCCTCAAAGTGAGTAAGGAGGTCTATTAATTCCGGAACTCCTCGTAATCTCCCTTTTGGGCCTTGTGTAATATTAGCGATAAATTCATCATAAACAGATTGTCTATTTGCACCACCTTGAATAGTCGTCCCAAGGTCCAGATCCATTAGTCTGGTTGCCAGTTCGATAATTGCATACATGGAGCTAGTTTGAATTTGATCCACAGCTTTTACAGCGGGATCTGGGACCATGCCGTTTATTCGCAGACAAACCATTCGATTTTCTTGAGCCGCAAAGTACAAATGGTGAGCAATGTCCAAAGAGGTAGGAGGGGTCGGTAAAGGGCCTGGAGGTGTGGCAAAATTTTGATAATCCATATTAGCCTCGCGCAAATATTTGAAAAGAGCGTGATGTTCTGGCATATCCTCAACTAAAATAATTTCTAACATTTTTGCCTTTTCAGGGAACTTGTTTTTGGCGATTCTCTGTACTAAGTCAATTTCTTCTTCAGCGGAAAGAGCTTCCTGAGTATGTGTTTTCCCATTAAACAGTTCACTCAAATATCTTCCTATCACCCATCTGACTTTTTCACCTTTTTTAGCATGTTCAAAAAGATATGCGAGTGAAGCTTCAATAAAGTCTTCATTATAAAGCCCCTCTTTTTCTTCTGATTTTATTTTCCAACCAAGTAACTTAAAAATCAGTCTTTGATTAAGTTTTCGAAACATCGTTCCAATATAAAACTGAGAATTGCTTGAAGTTAAGGGCGCTGCATCAACATGTTCCACAGATTCACGAACATATTTTATTATTGTTTTTTTTACCTTCTTCCCTCCTTTTTTTTGTTCTGTTATTTCTACGGGAGCTAGGTGATTTACTGTGCGACTCACATGTGGGTAACACCCAGGACTCACATATGGGTACACTTCAGGTATCTCAATCAAGGCATCTCTTAGCACCTCCGGAAGCGGAATACTATCAACAGTTCTGATGTGATTCTTCTTAGCCATTTGTGACCTGTGAGTTGACAACAAAGTAATTAGGTTGAACAGTAGCACAAAATATGAGATTGTCAACGGATTAAAGCCAAAAAGACCATAGATTTGAGGGCCACGACACACGGGAATTGACAAACCCCCAAAGAATTGTTTAAGATGGCCCCTTCTAACCACGCGAAATGCTCGATAGATTGCTGAAAAACCAAGGATTCTCAGCCAAGGAAGTATCAATCTACACAATGTTGATGGAATTGGGTGAGCAGCCAGCCAGCATCGTCGCCAAAAAACTTAACATTTCCAGATCATCAACCTATTCTTGCCTCAATCGACTCATTGAATTGGGTTTGATTAGTCAGATTATAAGGAGCGGCACCACATACTATCAAGCCAACGATCCAACAGCATACCTGGAAGAATTAAGCAGAGACCGCCAAACAGAAATCAATCAAATTGGCGCTTTAAAGCTAAATCTACAAATTCAAAGAAGGCGAAGGCATTTAATGGTAGCCAAATCCAACGCACATTATTATTCTGGAGAATCCGGACTCAAAACACTCATAACCCTGATTTGCTCAAACCCCTCCCCCATATTGCGGGTTTTTTTGTGTCGAAATCCATTTGCAAAAATCTCCATAGCTAAAGAATTCAACGACATGGCCAAGTCGCAAGACGGTGCGGCCTTCGAAGTCTGCAAAATATTAAGTGCAGAAAACGGAGTAAAATTTCCAGGTGCATTAGTAAAAAATATTCCCCCAGCTTTCGACCTTGGAATCGACCTAGTCATCAGCGGAGACAAACTAGCCCTCATAAGTTTCCCCGAAAATTTCGGCATACTCATCGAAAGCCGCCTAATCACGAGTGCACAATCAAAAGTCTTCGAATTAGTTTGGCGAATCGCACGGGAAAAATAGCAAAAGAGTCGGAGATCCTATTGTGTAAGAACCTCATTCTTCTTTGCACCAATCCACACCGTGTTTTGCAGTTTAAATACCTGCTTTTCCATCGTCACAAACACGAAAAAGGAAAGAGTCGTATCAGCTAGCAGTTTTTCATTCCGAAAAATGGTTTCACCAATAAATGGCATATTGATTATATTAAACCCTACACTATGTCCAATATATTTCTTGTCTAATTGAGCGTTTTTCAGGCCTACCTCTTCCAGTTGCCCCTGCAGCATCGCAGGAAGGTCAGTAAGTTTCATCCCAGGTTTCATCTTCTCAACAAAAATATCAAATGCCTTTCCCAGTAAGTCACATTTTTTCTTGAGCGCTGGATTATTAATTGCAAAGGTACGCCCTGCATCTGCATAGAATCCATTAAGCTCAGCACCCACATTCACAAACAACAAATCCTTCTTTTTTACACATTCATTCTTCCCAGCCAACTCCAAGTGTGAAGGACTTTGATAAAGACTATCAACTAAAGAAGGAAAAGCCAGCGAATCCACGTTTTTCAATAGCCCACGATCTAAAGCTTCTTCGATATCACCTGTTTTCTCCCCAGCAGAAAGCAACTTAGAAGCTTTCACCAATGCAGCCTTCAAGAGCGTAGAAGTGGCTGAAATATTGGCAATTTCACTAGCATCCTTTTTATTCAAAATCGTCCAAGAAAAATCATCCAGAAACACTAGTTCACATGAAGATTTACTAAAATGCAGCGCAGGTGCAGGCCCCAATACGCCAACACGCTTATGTCCCTTCAGGAATTTCTCAAATTCAAGAGGAATTGTTTTATCATCAAACGTAACCACATTTGGCTTATCTGTAAGACCTAAACGATGAATCAAGAAATGCGGAATAAAGTAACCACGCACAAACTTCCCTTTCTTCTTATCCAAAGTTAAATAGTGATACATAATCGGCTTAAGCCCATTGAGCGCATATCCAAAACCAAAGTCCTGCTGAGACGCACAAACCATGACCATATCGAGTTTCTTTTCAGTCATTAAGTCGGCAATTCTCTGCCATCTGTCATTCACGATTTTTGTTTGCCTATGTGCCATAACTTAAGTTTTTGCTACTTGAGTCTACACATATACACTATTTTGAATCCATTTTATAGACAAAATCCCAATCGGGCTCTGGAGGAAAGCGATTCAACAGTTCACATCGCCCTGCATATAGATTTGCCAGGTAATCAGTTGGCCAACGCTGCAGTAATTCGTTTTTAAAAACTTCCAATGCTTCCGGAAACTTCCTCTCGAAATACAACACCAAAGCTTTGTTATAAATCTGAACCAACTCAGTCTGCTCAGCCGAAAGCTCTGATTTCAGAGCCAAAAGTTCATAAATTTTCACAGGTTGATTCTTCCCTTTAACCTTAATCACATCCAAAAACCGACATTCATGATCATTTTGTATAGCCATATATGTAGCTTCCGACAACATAACCGAAGTCTGATACTTCTTATTTGCACTCTCCAACCGAGACCCCAAATTCACGATGTCCCCAATGACAGTATATTGAATATGTTCAGACGACCCGATATTTCCAACCAAAGCCTCACCCGATGAAAGTCCAACACGAAAATCAATTTGCGGTTTAGTTTCACCTCCCGGAAGCGGCCCATCATTTTTCCATTGAGCCATCAGCCGCGAAAGAGCTTCTCTCATTTTCAAAGCAGTATGAGCAGCACGCACTTGATGTGAAGCCAAACCAGGCTTATCTTCAAAGAAAGCCATCAAAGCATCCCCCTCATATTTATCGACTACCCCATGTTGTTTCACAACTTCAGCCGCCATGACTTCGAAATATTCATTCAAAAGAGCGACAATTGATTGAGGCTGCAGAGTCTCCGAGATGGTCGTAAAGCCCTTGATATCAGTAAACAGAACAGTGATTTGTTGTTTATCACCACCCATCTGAACGCCATCTTTGCCTTGATCCAGAACATTTTGGGCGACTTCTTTATTCACATACTGCCCAAGCGCCCCAGCAACCTTTGTTTTTTGTTTAAATTCCGTCATGTATCTGTACGCATAACCAACAATTGCCGCAGTTACAATTGCGAGCGGCGGGTAGACAAGGTTAAGTATCAACCCCTGTGTGCGGAACAACAGCGGAGCAAGCAACATGCCGTAAAGAGCTATTAGGACGACAAGAAGGGGGAGCGCAATTGCAATTTGAAGCGCGAAAATGATAGCAATAGAGATAAGCGCGAGTAATGCGATTGTCGCAATTTGTTGCCAAAAAGGCTGGGTGTATAACCAGGCTTCGTCTAGGATTGTTTGGATTGCTTGGGCGTGGATTTCGACTCCGGGCATTTGTACATCTGGTGATATCGGCGTTTTATACTTATCAGTTGAGCCTGAATATCTAACCCCTATCAGAACAATTTTGTCTTTTATCAATTCTGACAAATCTGTTGTACCTTTATAAACATCCATAAATGGAATAATCAAAAGATTTCCATTCGATTCAGTTGCCATGTTGGGCTTATGATTATAGTTCACAAGCATACGATAATTTTCTAGTGGAATGGTTAGGTTCCCTTTCTCGCCAGTTAGTATTAGTTCATTTGGACTTATTGAATAATCATCAAACCCAAAGAATTCACTTACAAGTTTAACTGACAACGCCTCGAAAGCCTCATTTTCAAAAAGATAAAGTGGAACGAAATCTCGCACCAATCCCAATGAATCATATAATATGATGTTATGAGCAGTAAGCCCATCCTCGTCTTGTAATTCTTTTAGAGGGTATTGAAAATATGCTTCTTCACCTGGAAAAACAGTTCCTTCCTCATTAGTTGGCACTACTCTACTAGGAAGCACTAAATTTGAAATTGAACGAATAACATCACCAAGCTTTTTATCATCAGGATGAGAAGAATCTGTGAAATATCTTTCAAGTTCGATGACAGGATTTGTGCTATTAGTAATCACCTCCAAGGAATTCTTACAAAGTCCCTCGCTTTTCTTTAATAATAAAAGATCTATACCAATTACTGTAGGTTGATATTCAGCTAATTGTTTTAAAACAGGAATATAGTAAGTTCGGCACCAAGACGTAAATTTGCCTAAACCTTCTTCATCAACAGTTTCATTATCAATCGACACAACAACCACCTGATTATCAGTCGGCCTCTCATAGTAAAGGAAATTTGACAGATACAATTGCTGCTTCAAAAATGGATTAAACCAAGCCAACAAAGACACAAAGACGGTCACAATTATGGCAATTGCGATAGCACCAATGATTCTTTTTGTCTTTTGTACTGACATAAGGTTCAGTTAAATCCCTAAATTATATCATAAATAAGCGGTATAAACCATATTTTGGACGTCGAAAACCCCGCGTCGACAAAGTCGTGCGGGGCTCGTGCGGTATGATACCGCGTGGAATGGTTTCAGCACGCTGGCAATTGCATCCGTTGAAGGAGAATCGCGAGCAGCATAACCAAAAGTTAAGAAGGGGAAAAAAGCATCCGATGGTGGGGCCGGAAAGGGGAACAGCCCCACCATCGGATAAGCGCGAGGAGGAATCAGGAGAACAGGAATGTCAGAAAGAGTTGCGGCGGCGGGAGACAACCGCGGCCGCTATTGCGAGCAGAATAAGGTAAGTGTTAGACGGCAGGTTGGAGGAGCCGCCAGCGGTGCAAGTACTGCAACCGCCATCGTCGCCATCTCCCGGAGGAGTCAGCGCTACAGGATTACCAGCGTCACCGCCGGTACCAGCTCCACCCTCGCCGGCAGAGCCACCTTGGCCGGCAGAACCACCTTGGCCTGCAGAACCACCTTGACCAGCGGATCCACCTTCGCCACCAGCTCCACCTCCTCCGAGCTCGTAAGGCTCAGAAGCAATGTCACCAGTGAGCACATTCACCTCAACGGCCCAGCCGGCCGGGATTTCGCCCGGACTTCCAGGAGGTTGAGAAAAACTCAGTGGGGTCTGCTGGTGGTTGATGAAGATCGATCCCTCGGTGCAGGAGAAGAGCACGACCGGCCAGGTTTGCTCCATCACTGCCCATAGTGTCCCTTCGGGACCAGCCTCGATTCCCGTACCGTACGCTACAGTCCACTTGTGGCCGTTGTCGTCGATCTCCTTATGGCTAACGCCTTGGGGGACATCGACAACAGTAGACTGTCCGCTGGCCATCACGGCCACCTGGAGGAGTTTCCCGGCCGAAGCCAAGAGCTTCAGGTTGGTCGGATTATTCAGTTCGCCGATTGGCCAGTACTCGACATCACAGTCGTTGCTGTTGTTGAACAAAAGCTGCTGAGCGACCCCTTCGCCGCTCACTTCGCAGTCTCCGCTGACGTACTTCAGGCCCCAGTCGAAGGTGCACGCAGTCGTAATCACGGAGCAGTCTACGCAGCTGACAGAACCCGTCCAACCAGGTCCATTCTCGCCGTCACACGTCGCCCCGTTCAGATGGGGCGTGTCGCAGTCCTCTCCGGGGTCCAAGACCCCATTGTTACATGTCTGCGGAGGCAGACACAGGTTGTCGTCGAAGGACAAGCAGTCATTCGCACAGTCCAAGGAACCGGTCCAACCGCCTCCCTTGACCGTAACGCAGCTCTGCCCGTCCAAGTTCGGCCCGCTAGTATCGCAGACCTCGCCGTCAAAGGCGTCGACGACGCCGTTGCCACAGCAGGGGCCGCCACAGTCTCCTGGGCAGTCACTGCAGGTTTCGGTACCGTTGCAGGCCAGGTCTCCGCAGACAGGCGGAGCGATGCAGGCGGCAGTAACGAAGGACAAACAGTTGCCTGCGCATGTGAGGGGGCCAGTGTAGCCAGCTCCCATCTGTGTCGCGCAGTTGTTGTTGTCCAAGTCACTTCCGTCGCATGTCTCGCCGCTTTCTTTGAGGTTGTTACCGCACTCAGTGCAGGCTGCCGTATCAAAGGACTGGCAGTTACCCGAGCAGCCTAGAGTGCCAGCAGTGAATGACCCAGGAACCGTCAGGCAGGAATTGCCATCCAGGTTCGGGCCGGTTATGTCGCAGACTTCTCCGTCGAAGCCGTCGACGGCCCCGTTCCCGCAGCAAGCACCGCAGTCAGCAGAACAAGTCGAGCACGTCTCGCCGTTGTTGCAGATCGCGTCGGGACAAGTCCCAGGCGAAGTGCACAGCGAGGTGTCCCAGGCGCAGCTACCAGAGCACGCAAGCGTGCCACCGGTGAAGCCGCCGGGGATGGTCAAGCATGTCTTGCCGTGCTTGGGGTCTGCCGCATTCTTGTCACAGTCTTCAGCCCCAGACCAGAAACCGTCGCCGCAGGCAGCGTCCTTTCTCGAGATCGCTAGATCTACGTTGGATTGATGTTTGTAGTACAACGTACCAGTGATACTGCCGACAGTTGCGTAGTAGTTAGTGCTGCCGGTGTTCACCGCGTCATCCCACCCGAGGGCGGTCGACAACGATGCACCGGTGGTCGTACAGTTAGAGCCGTCCCAGGTGTGGTATTGGAATTCACCACCACGTGAGACGAAGAGAGAGGGGCCAGCGACGCTGCCGAGTGGAGTTGCATGTTCATTGGCAGGAAGGCACCCCGTGGTGGGAGTGGCCGTTGAGCCACCAATGCCAATGGAGTAGATCCGTACGTACTGGTCACCTGTCTTTTTCCCACCTATGAGAACGTTCAAACCCGCCTGGTCCAAACCGATTCCCTCAGAAGCGTAACTTTCCATTGCGGGCACTGCCCAGATAGAACAGCCGCTCAAGGCAGGTCCACTCATTCCAGTACACTGGTATAGGGTTGACGCCCCACTAAAGGCCAGGATCGTGTAGAACGCCTTGTGAGTAGAACAAGTCGGACACGCTACAAGAGCATAGCCCTGTGAGTTGGCAGCGTACCCAACAACCCCAGTGAGAGATTCCCAGGTTGGTGTTGTGGCAAAATCGTCAGTCGAAGTGAGTCTGCCAAACTCCACGAGGGCAGTTCCTGCTGCGCGCGTGCTACCCCCGTAGACATGGGTGATCCCAGTTACGCCATCTTCTATGACTGAGGTCGGAACAAAGTTCCCACCAGTGTTAAAGGTTTGCTCGGGAGCCGCCGAAGCGGACGCCGAGGTGAATAGGCCTAGAGCCAGGCTCAGCCCGGCCCAGAGAGCACTTTTCATCATTTTCATTTCCCCTTCTTGTTTAGTATCGACTCCCTGAGCCGTAAGTCCCATATTTAGCGAAAGCCAGTACAATAACAACCGTTCCAGCCTTGGCTAAAGATGAGAAGAACACACTCCAAGAGTATGTCTAATCGATAACACAAAAACGGAAAGAAGTCAAGTTTCTAAGCCATTTATCAATGTGTCACAAATAATTCCAACCCGGGGGGGGGCTGCTTGAATGAGCAGCAAGTATTACTGCTGAATGACATATTCAAGAGAAGAATTGTCATGTGGGACTTTCACCTGAATGGTCTGGTTAAAGGGACCAGACTGTCCTTCCGCGCTAATGATATTATCCTTACTAGCAGGTAGGTTGCCACTCAGATCATCTTCCTCAAAAACAATTTGATATTCTAAATATGGAAGCATATGAGGACCATCATATGTGTCATACTCTCCGGGGTCATCATAGGTTTTGCTACAGGTATTCTGAGCTTGATCAGAGCACCCAACCAACGAAGAAACTACAGAAAGAGTTAAAGTCGGCTTTGTATTTGCGTATACAAAATCTTTCACATTGTATGGTTGGCCACTCATAACATCAATTCCTTGGGGAAAAGGTGAGGGGAAACCATCAGTATCGGTATTTAGCAGCTCAAAGGGAGTTGATATATTCATTTGAGTATTAATTTTCCCTTCATAAAACTGAGAATCACCGGGATAATAGTACTTCTGTCCTGTGTCATCGTTCGGATTCAACGCTAGCTGCTCAGAATCTTCACCAATCGCATTAACTTGCCATAAAAGGACAACTTCACCCCTAAGGTGATTTTGCATACTATCGAAAATGTCATCAGTACACTTCTCCACAGAATCCCCCTTATCCCAACAATTCAACAACAACCTATCCCCCGGCATACAAAACTCCTCCCCACCCTTACAAGGAGTTCTCACCCTTATCTTAAAATCATCAATACTCACAGGATAATCATCCTGAGTGTCAAACCCATACAACGGAATCGAAACTTTCTCCCCCACTGCCAATTTCCCCCAATTACATGGATGTTCAATTTCATTAATAAATGGTGCCGGACCAATCGGATCTCCATCAACCAGATAATCAAAAGTCTTCGCATCCCCCTCCCCATTCCTCACCGGCGGCTTCTCCGAGTTACACCCCCCCGCCCCAGGATTAGACCCTTCCCCATGCCAAGGCACATCTCCCGTCCACGGAAAAGGCACGATATACTTACCATTAGCAGTTTTCTCCAATAAATTTGTTGCAGACCCCTGTATCTTAAAATTCACATTCGAATTGGAACCCACATTGCTACTCCCAGTCTCCTCCGCTCCAATCACCAGATCCCCATCAGCAAGCTCCTTATTCACCCACAAAGCCTGCTCCAACCCCGCCTCCGCGGCATAATAAGCAGTCGTCCCATCCTTCACATTTGCAGACTGTCTCGCAGAGTCCACCACCAAAGTGGTTACCCCAATCGAAAACAGCACAATCACTGTGATTAGTATCATCGAAAGCAATAACGAAAGTCCCTCTGAAAACTGATAAAGAACTTTCTGAAACATTGGATGTTTTTTTGTGTTTTTTCGCTTTGTCATTTTGTTTTTGTTGTCTACTTACATTCTATCATATATTCACTAGCCGAAAAATGGCTTTTTAAAGAAAAACGAGCCGAATTCTAAATGTATTTTGAATAAATAATGAGCCACGAATTCCACAATAAGTCTAAGCCATTTCGTAATACATTTGGCAAAGCCATTGTTTTGATGTATAACACGCTCTTTCTATACGAAGATCTTTAAAATACAGCCAAAACCTAAGTACGGAGCTATTTCTTTACCACTTGTCTTTTAACAGTGTGGCCGAGAAATTTTCCGTGCTTAAGTTAACTTATAACAACGACAAAAAAACGAAGGAAACAATCGTGAACTACTCAACTATCTCCAGCATGGCCATCTCCCTCTCCATCCTCTCCGCCACCGTGGGCTGCGGACCAACAACAAACAGCAGCTACTTCGCGACGGAGAGCACCGTCATCACGGTACAAACAGTCGACCAGTTCGACAATCCCGTGAACGGCTCGATCATCTACAACGGAGATGTGATTGGGATCAAGGAGGTGCGCCTAGACTTCGACAAAACGCAGGGGGGACTTCTCTCTTTCGACAGCAACCTCCCAGGTTACGCACCTCCTGCACAAATCGACCTTAAGACAGCCAACCTCAACCATGGGGCCGTCGTCAAAGGCGAGTACGTGCACGGCGGAGCGGTCGCGAATGTCTGCCCACGCGCTCTCAACGAAGAAGGGGTCCTGGTTGACACAAGAATCGCCGTGAACGGAGTCTATGCCGACTACCAGGTCGGCAAGTGTCAGAGCGTCGCGATCGGGAACGACACGATAATCGAAGGTGAATATACCCTCGGTTTGACTGCTGCCCCAATCTTCATTCCCGCCGACCACCTACAAGAGGGAGTCAGCCATTACTACGACCTCCGGTTTATTTCCAGTGAGCTGACCCTATGGGTAGCCACAACCCCGGCCTACGGCGAGATCATGATCGACGGGAGAAGGGTAGGCTGGGCCGAAGACGACTTCGTACAGGTTCCGCTTCTGGAAGAGGAAAACGTAACTGTTTCCTTCGAAGATGTGGAGGGATATCAGACCGCCCTGCCGTTCAGCGTTTCAGAGGAGGACATTGACTACAAGAGTTCCCACTTCTGGGGCCTCTACGACTACAACAAGAACGCATTGGTTTGCTTTGCAAGCTTCGAGGGAGGAACCTATCAAACAACCGGACTGGTACTAGTAGACGGCACAGAAGAAATTAACACAGGGCACAGCTCAGACGGATGTATCGGGCTCAATGTAGCGGAAAATCACACTGCAGAGTATACGCAGAGGGAGGACAGCAGCTACCAATCCGATACTGTCCTGAGCATTAGCCAGAACAGCCATGTGGGGTGCGAAGGAGACTTCGCTCCCGGAAAGCAGTTGGACTGTGTAGGAGATTACTATTACGTCCAGCCTATCGCAGACAGAACAGATTTCCGAATCGAGGTGAACTTCACGGCCCCTCACCAGGGCAATGACGAGTACCCAATCGAAGGCCACTTTGAGGCCGAAGGGGTGCAACACGAATGGCTGAATTACTCCTATACATTGGAGCTCGAGGAGACAATAACTATAGAGTTCTTTGACATAGGAATTCTATATCCCGACATGTATGCGCTGTTTCTCGATGCGGGCAACCTGTCGGACACGGACGAAGCCTTCAGTCCCGAGAGCAACGCATGGGTCTACACTATCCACTACGCCCCACCGTCAGACGCAGTTGAAACCTGCGTAACCAGTCTGAATCAAAACGATGAAAACATCTCGGCTCAGGTGAACATGGCGTTCGATGGAGTGAATAACTTCATCGGTTGGGAAGAAGATGAAGACTGCCACTGGTTCTCAGCGACCGGCAATCACATCATCTCTCCAAACTGGTTGAGTAGCTACAGATCGAGTGTAGACGAGGTCTACATTCCAAGTGGTGATGTTCTTGGACAGACCGAGTACACCATGCACTACATCCCCGATCCCACGCTACACGAGCTGTGCATTACCGACATCACTATCGAGGCCGAGTTGTTGCTCAACGGCGGCCATCTGGGCTGGACCAACTACGGCCAAAAGTGCATTCGCATGGACAAAAGCCGTCCTAACGTCTTGCAGATCGGAGTCGGCACGCTCTCGTGGACAGCGGATGACCCCTCACTACCTGGAAATGGCTCTAGCACGGTCTTCTCAGACATCTAGCGCCATTCTCCGAGACTAAGTTAACTTAAGCGCCCTTCCCGCACTTCGAAAGAAGCGCGGGGAGTTGTGAGTGTTCAATTTTTTAGAAAAATTTCACATTTCTTTAATGTAGGTCGGGCACAATTGCATTACTAACCTTTAGTAAAAGCATATGCCCGTAAAAGTATTTTCCTGCCTGACTCAGGGGATAGAAGGAAAACTGGTTGAAGTAGAGGCCGACATGCTGCGAGGAATGTCGGATTTTACAATAGTCGGCCTGGGTGATCAATCTGTTCAGGAGTCCAGGCAACGCATCTGCTCCGCCATCCGCAATACTTCGGCGAACTATCCAATGCAAAAAAAGATCATCAACTTGGCCCCAGCAAACATCAAAAAACACGGCCCAATTTTTGACCTACCAATCGCCATAAGCCTCCTCATCGCCTCAGAACAAATCCAACCCGACTCAGTCAAAGACACATTGATTATCGGAGAACTAGCCCTAAACGCAGAGCTGCGGCCAGTCCAAAACGCCCTCTCCTCCGCAATATTTGCAAAAGAACACGGCTGGAAAAAGTTAATACTACCCCGGGCAAATTTTCAAGAAGCCGCCTTGGTAGAGGGATTGGAAATCATCGCTCCAAACAATTTGCAGGAACTCCTCGACCATTTGAATAATCAACAAACAATATTCCCGCCAACAATTGAGGAGACAAAATCCCCAACAGCAAACCTCGAAGCAATCTTTCACACCATACAAGGACAGGTAGAGGCAAAACGAGCCGTGACAATAGCAGCCGCATCTGGCCATCATTTACTCATGCATGGCCCACCCGGAGTAGGCAAAACCATGATTGCCAAAGCACTCGCAGAACTTCTACCACCAATGAGCAATCAAGAACTTTTGGACACAATTCGAATTCATTCCGCCGCCAATCTGGACACCACAAAACTATTCAATCACAGACGCCCATTCAGACAAGTCCACCAATCCAGCAGCCTTGTCAGCATAATCGGCGGCGGAAACCCCATACGCCCCGGCGAAGTCTCCCTAGCCCACCACGGCGTCCTCTTCCTAGACGAACTCCCCGAATTCCCCCGAGCCACAATCGAAGCCCTTCGCCAGCCCTTAGAAGACGGCCAAATCCACATTTCCCGGCAGGGTAGCCAGGTCACATACCCAGCCAGATTCACAATGGTCGCCGCCATGAACCCATGCCCATGCGGCTATTTTGGCCATCCCAAAAAAGAATGCCAATGCACCCCATCCCGAATTTTACAGTATCGGAATAAGATTTCTGGCCCAATTCTTGACCGGATAGATATGACCGTTGGCCTACCCAGATTAACAAAGAATCTGTCAGTGCCTGAGTGCGGCGAAAATCCAGAAAAAATTCGAATTCAAATACAAATTGCCATGGAGAGACAAGCGAAAAGATACAAAAACCATAACTTCTCACGCAACTCGGACCTCAACTCCGCCCAAATCAGAAAATTCGTCCAACTTGATTCAAAAGCCGAAGAATATTTAAACATAATTTTAGAAAAAACATCACTTTCTCACAGAGGCCAAGTCCAACTCCTAAAAACCGCATTAACTATTGCAGATTTAAACAATCAAGACACAATATCAAACCTAGAATTAGCCGAGGCATTTCAATATAAAAACTCTCAACTCTTTGCAAAAACATGAGTATTCAGTATAATCCAGCCGTTTATTTAATTGACCCCAAAAAATACCAGATGTTTATTATACAAGGACAACACAAATTAAACGGCACTGTACAAGTTAGCGGCTCAAAAAACGCTTCCTTACCAATCCTCTGCGCCTCCCTCCTCTCAAAAGAAAAAGTGACTATCCACAATGTCCCCCGCATCAGCGACATCCGAGCCATGATCAAAATCATGAAATCCCTTGGGGCCAAAGTCAGTGCAGAAGGCAACACACTAACAATAGACGCAAGCCAACTCTCCAACAGCGGAATCGACGAAAAGTTAATCGGAAAAATGCGAGCATCTTTCTTACTCTTTGGCCCAGTGCTAGCACGCCTAGGAGAACTAGATATCAACTTTCCCGGAGGTTGTGTACTAGGCAAACGCTCAGCCCACGCCCACACATACGCCCTACAACGCCTAGGCGCAGAAATCGTCCGCTCAGACACCCGCATCCACATGCGCACGAACAAACTACAAGCAGCCAAAATCCTAATGCCCGAAATGTCCGTAACCGCCACAGAAAACGCCGTCATGATGGCCGTCCTAGCCCCTGGCACAACAGAATTAAAACTAGTCGCCGCCGAACCCCATGTCCAAGACCTCTGCCATTTCCTAAACTTCATGGGAGCCAAAATCAGCGGCATCGGCACACATTACCTAACCATCGAAGGAGTCTCCGCCCTAAAAGGAACTGAATACACAGTAACCGGCGACTACCTGGAAGCCGGAACATTCGCCATAGCCGCACTCAGCACCGGCGGCGAAGTCAAAATCGAAGGAATCCAAACCTGGCAACTAGACAGCTTCTGGCAAAAACTAGACGAAATGGGTGCCATATACGAGCTAGAAGAAACCGCCGTAATAATCCGCCCTTCCCCAAATCTAAAAGCCCCCACTCAAGTCCGAACAGCAGTCTTCCCATCATTCCCAACAGACCTACAAGCCCCCCTCTCAGTACTACTAACCCAAGCCGAAGGCACCACAAACATTTTCGAAACCCTATTCGAAGGCCGCCTAAACTACCTAACAGAGCTAGAAAAAATGGGAGCCCAAATCGAAATGCTAAACCCCCACCAAGCCAAAATCACAGGCAAATCCCAACTAAAAGGAGTCCCCATAGCCTCCACAGACATCCGAGCCGGAGCCGCCATGGTCCTAGCCGGCCTAGTAGCAGAGGGAACCACCCAAATCTCCAACATTAAATACATAGAAAGAGGATACGAGAATTTGGATGGGAAGTTGAGGGAATTGGGAGCGAAGATTTCGAGGGTGGAGATGTAGGGGGGCAAACACCATCATCACGAAGGTTGACAAGGTGCATGTGGAGTGGTACAACACCCCCTATGAGCGAATTTTTCATGCGACACAACGTCTCAACAATTAAGACTGGCCTTGAAGAATTTGAAGAGGTCAGGGGAATGCACAGTCAGAAAATCGATACAATAAAAAACGCTGAAAATATAATTTTGGGAGAGGGGTCCAGTTCTATCCCAAATGCAAGTGCGTACGAAATGCTGTGTGGGATTAATCATGTGAAAATGGCAAATGGCCAAATTCAAACATTCATTTTTCCAACGGCTCCGGTTGGCATGTGCATTGCTGGAACAGGAATGACGCCAACATTAATTCAAACCAGCTCAGTTAGACATACAAATCCATGCTATCTTTCAAGAGCATCGAGAAGCTGCACACGAATTTCTCAAGCTGAAAGCAAAGTGATTTGCAAACGGTTACTTCTTGATAAGTCAAAACTTGATCAGGTTTTTTTCCCCTTTAGTGTTGATCCAGTAACTCGTTTAAAAAAGATTGTCATCAGAGGAGTTGAACGTGCTTGCAAGAATGGGGACCAAGAGAAAATTCGAAATCAAGCACAGGCCCTCGGTATTAAAGAATCAAGAAACCTTCCAGAAGAGATTGGTGAAATGTCGCTGAAAGACGAGAGGGTTGAAGAACTGTTACCAAAGGAGGTTCGCGAGAGAATTAACACATATCTGCTTAAGTTGCCCAGTACCATTTTCAAAACATCAGATGGCATTAGCTTTGTCGAACACATGGTAAGACAAAGAATGAAGTACACATTGGAGCTAGGCGATTTACTTCTAGAGGGAAGAGAAAGAGCAAAACTAGAGAATCTCTCCGTTGAGTCAATCGAGGAATATCTCGGCAACTTAACACTTGGCAAGCTAGCAGAACTCCTGGGTGAGAATTTCAGCAAAAGAGTTGCATTTACGTACGAATGTACTGAATGCGGCATCAACACAAGAAAAAAAATAGCCCACTATCTCCTTTTTGATGGATCAATTCTTCAGAGAAATGGTATGCCCAAAAGAAAAGTTAAAAACTCACCCCTAGCCGGCTGCAGAATGCTTGGAAATCCAGCGCATCCAGCCCTTACAAAAGCACTAATTCTATCAACCCCAATAAGAGAACTGATGCAATCTGGTTTTATGCTATGCGGCCCCGGTATATATGCAACACTCAAGTACCTTTTCGATGACAAGAAAACAACACTCGCTGTTGCAAATTACAACCCCGCAAGGGGTACTGTTAGCGCAATCTCGAGAATATGGGAAGGCCCCATGTATATAACCACCAGAGCCAGAATCTATAAAGGGGGCAACATCGCCAGCTACGAAGATCTCCAAGAATTCCTTAGAAGTTCAAACAAAGCAGTAGCAAAATTCATAGATTTTAGCAGAGCTGTCCCAAACGTAGCTGAGGGGGGGGAGTTGAGGTTTGTTATTGAATAATCAATTTCGTATTTACATATAGTAAACATTTATGAAACATATTCACATCTTAGCATTCGGAGCACACCCAGACGATGTTGAAGCCTGTGGCGCGGGGATGCTTATTAAGGCAAAAAGACAGGGACAAAGTATTGGGATAATTGACATGAGCAGAGGAGAAGGATCAAATTTTGGTACAGTTCAGGAGCGAGACAAAGAAACAAAGGCGGCATCTGACATATTAAAACTAGACGTACGTAAAAACTTAAACATACCAGATATTCGTGTTTTTGATACAGAAGATAATGTTGAAAAGGTAGCAGCTATTATCAGAAAGTATAAACCAAATATTGTTCTGGCACCTTACCATGAAGACATTCATCCAGACCACGCACAAACGGGAAAAATAGTTGAGAAAGCTGCCTTTTTTGCCAAGATTAAAAAGTACAAAACACAGAAATATTCAGAGCCACATCAAGTGGGAGTCGTGATGTACTATATGTTACATACTGAATTCAAACCGTCTTTTATATTGGATATTAGCAGTGAATATCAAACACGTAGAAAAAGCTTCCTTGCGCACAAATCTCAGTTGTACAGAAAGGAGGGTGGAAAATTCAGCCAGAAGTTAATTAACAAAGACTTTGTCAGTTTTTTAGAGTCACGATCTAAAGTATTTGGCTACAAAATCGGGGCAAAATATGGTGAACCATTTTATCTCAAATCAAATTTGGGATTAAAAAATGTTGATTCACTTATTAGTGGTGACCTTAGAAGTCTTACTACTTGGGTAAAATAGTTCCCCCACCCTCCCCTCCAAATCCACCCTCCTAACCTCCGCCCCCACCCCCCGAAAAACCTCCAAAGTCCGCACACTCGGATGCCCAAACTGATTATCCACCCCACAAGAAATCACCGCTGTTTCTGGTTGGACAAGTTGAACAAACCCCTCAGAATTACTAGTCTTCGACCCATGGTGGCCAGCTTTCATCAGGTCCGCCCCCAGCTTTAAGTTAGGCCGTGAAGCATCTTCTGCTCCCTCTGCCCTCCCCACCAACCCCTCCTCAACCTCCTCTTCCGCATCCCCGCTAAACATCCCAATAAAATCCCCATAAACCACCCGATAAACTATCGAACTATTATTCACATTCGCAAACCCCTTCCCCACCAATGAACCTTCCGGATAAATCAAATCAAACCCCACCTTCCCAATCCGCAAATCCACCCCCTCCCCCGGATACCACAAAGCAACGTCATACTCCTCCGCCAGCTCCAGCAACCGCGCATATCCAATATATTTATACTCAACCCCAGTCAAAAGCATATTCCGCACCTTGTACCTCTCAAAAACCGACAACAACCCATCCAAATGATCGGCATGTGGGTGTGACAAAATGACCAGCTCAATCTCACGTTCATAAAAAGGAATAATCTCACTCAGCTCCTGCACCACAACACTCCCTGGCCCCCCATCAGTCAGAACCAATTCCCCCGCAGGCAATCTCATCAACACCGCATCTCCCTGCCCCACATCCAAAAACCAAATACGCAGCTGCCCGTCTGGCAACGTAAACCAAACCATCCCACACAAAACAATCAAAGAACAAAGACCCGCCATCAACAATAATAAATATTTTCGAGTCCACATCGCCAGAGGGGTAGGTGAATTAATAATGCTTAGACATGTGACAAGAATATCCCAGCCACATTAACTACAAATGAAAAAGCGCCGCCCCCTAAGGGGCGGCGCATGCTCGCACGCGGTCAAATGTGAGGCTTAGTAACCTCGTTTAGTCTTCCTACTTCCTCTTCTTCCTTCTTGTAATCCAAGCTCCTGCTCCGGCTGAACCGAAGAGAAGGAAAAGTAATTCTGGTCCAGTTTCTGGAAGAGTTAAGAATGTAGTTAGTCCTTCACTCTCAACGCCTTCTGCATCCTTGGTAGTCAATTTAAAGTAGTAAACCATTCCTGCTTCAAGATTTGAATAGTCATAGCTCATAATATCCGTAGCAAGAGTCTTTCCTGTTCCATATGTAGCTCCTCGGTCAGTGGACATGTACAGAACGAAGTTTGCAGCATCTGCAACTTTTTCTTCGCTTGTCTTCCAAGAAAGGTTAACCATCATGTCAGCCATTTTCTTTGCAACAAGGTCACTTGCTGCATCGGCGAGAGCTTGTAGAGTTTCGTCTGTTGGCGCCTCTGCCACTGGCTCCTCTACAACAGGTTCTTCAGCTACTGCTGCAATACCTGCAAAGGTAGTAGCAGATTCTTCAACCGGGATTAAGTTCCCAGCTACATCTTTCACCTTAATTACAATCAAATTATATTGCTTTGCTTCCATGTCTTCAACTGTCAGAACAGCCTGTGTGGCATTCTGTCTGATCTCCACTCTAGTAACATTAGTTAAGCTAGTGTTGTCATTTACATCTGTGATAATAAAGTTCTCTGTTGCATTGGCGAGTAGCACAACTGGCTCAGAGAAAGTCACTTCAATTGTGTTTGCATCAAGAGCAACCACATTGGTTAATACAGGAGCAACCGTATCTGCAGGATTCTCATCCGCAGCTGGGTTTAATTCCTCTTCTGGCTCTGCCATTTCTGATCCTGTAAATGAAGCTGTATCGCTTGTACCACTTACTATTGGATTCCCTGCTGCATCTTCCATCTCGATCCCTGCTGTCAAAATATACTTAGAAGTTGCTGCTTGTACATTTGTTGATAACAAAACTGTTTTATTTGTTTCATCTGTCTCATCCATCACAGCTGAGGTCACCTCCAAGGTTGTGCCAAGGAAGTCATCTTTAATACCAAAAGCTGATTCAGGAGTTGTAGAAGGAAGGGCGACTGCCTCTGAGAAAATCACTTTAACTAAATTATTATAAACTGCTTCCGCACTCACGACCTGTGGTGCAGTAGTATCAATAGTTGAAGCCCCCGCTGACGGAGTTGCACTTGCTTCAGTACTATAGAATTCACTTTCATTAGCAGCATCATCATATGCTGTTACAGCGAAGTAATATGGTTTGTCATTTTCAAGTTCAGTAATATCAAAAGTAAGCACGTCACCAACATCTTCTGGTCCCATCGTATAACTTGCAGAGTCTGTTGACACTGAAGCCTCTCCATAGAAGATCTTGTACCCTGTAACACCGACATTGTCAGTTGCTGCGTCCCAGGAAAGGGTAATCATACCGTCTCCCCCAGTTGCCATAACATTTTCCACATCGGATGGGAAAGCAGTGTCTGTGGCATCTGCTACTGTGTCTGGTTCCGGGATTGGATCCTCGCCTTCTTGAGCCAGCGCTAGGTTGCCTGTACACAACGTGAACAACATCACCATCAAGGTGAATATGTAGTACTTCTTGCTTTGTATATTTGTTTTCATAACTTTTTTTGATTTACAATTTTGTTTTTAAATCTGTCTATTATATCACGATATCCGCCAATTTTAAAGACTTGGGCCAAAAGTATTGTTTAATTCCAGGTTGACTAAAGGGAAAATTGTCTCGAAATATGGCCGTAGGGGCTTTTAAAAAGCCAAATATACAATATAATAACTCCGAAAAAATAAGCACAATATGAAGATAAAAATCAGTTCCAACATTATTCACAGACTGCCGAGTGTAGAATATATAGTGATTTTGCTAAGAGGCGTCGACAATCTGCGAAAAACCTCGGATTTATCACAATTATTAAGAGGAACGGCCGTAGTAGCCAAAAATGAGCTGCGCAAAGCCGAAAAAAAGGATTTATTTAGCAGAATTACTGAGCCTCTCGGAGAAGATGGTTCTATCTTATTAGAGTCATATTTGCTGGATGCAAAAATGAAAAAAGTGCTAAGTAGCAAAGAAATTGAAGGCAAAAACAATTTATTAAATCTAATCAGCATACTTTCCCTAAAATACTACCTGCCACTACATGGTTTTGACCTAGATCAAGCAGACAAGGATTTAGAATTAGACATATACCGCCCTAAAAAAGGGAAAAAAGCCCCAGATCTCGATTTTATCCCAGAAACACAGAATCTAGCCATTTGGTTCCCAAATCTAGGAAATCGGCAAGATTCCGAATTAGACAACTTAATCGAAGAAATAAACATATTATTCAGCAAATATTTCAACACTCAAGTCACGGATGTCTTTCGCATGGACGCAAGGACCCCAGAAACAGACTTAGGCTATGAATCAGAGCTGGAAAGAGAGTATAAGACCAACAATCCAGAGGTCCAACCAGAGGCTGACTCAACAGGTCAGCCCAATTATTCGAAAAATGAGCAAAATTTAAACATAATTCCAGTTGAGCCTTCAGAAATTACAGAAAGTGAGACAATTGTCGCAAGCGAAATCATCAAAAGTTGGCTAGTAAAAGCTGTTAGTAGCGAATTTCCAGAAGTTGGTACAGTCGAGCCTTCAGGCGGATTGGCCAACCTGATAGAAATAGAAATTCCAAAAGACAGTTCCAATGGGGATTTAGCAACAAATATTGCAATGCGACTTTCCAAAACCATTGGTACAAAGCCTCAGAAGATCGCGGCAAAATTGGTCAACGCATTGAATAAAATGATTGAGAACGAAGAGCAGGGGCTGATTGAAAAGATTGAAACTGTTGGCCCAGGATTTATCAATTTTCATCTAAAACTCGAGTATTTTAAGAAGAAATTAGAAGAACTACTGATGCTTAAGGAACAATTTGGACGAAGCCTTGCTGGCAAGGGAGAAGAAATCATGATTGAATTTGGCTCTTTGAACATAGCAAAGCCTTTCGGAGCACAGCACTTCTTAACCACTGTAATCGGGCAAACTCTTGTGAATTTACATAAAGTAGCCGGCTACAAAGTCCTTGCTGGCGACTTCCCCGGCGATTGGGGTACTCAATTCGGCAAATTGATGTATGCATACCGCAACTGGGGGGACAAAGAGACTGTAGAGAATGCCCCAATGGACGAATTATTAAAACTATATGTTCGATTCCACGAAGAGGCTGAAAAAGATCCTGCATTAGAAGATGGTGCTAGATTAGAGTTCAGAAAATTAGAAGATGGTGTGACAGAACAAACAGAACTATGGAAATGGATAGTGGAAGTTTCCACAAGAGATTTAGAGTCTATATATAAGACAATGGGAGTGCACCATGACAGGCATTATCCCGAGTCAAAATACAATCAAGCCTGCCTGGACGTCTTGGCAAAGGGGAAAGACTTAGGTGTAATCGAAAAAGGTGAAAAAGAAGCATACATAGTCAAACTCGAAGACGAACATTTACCTCCCGCATTAGTACAAAAAGGCGACGGAACCACACTATATATTACCCGAGACATCGCAAGTATCATGGATAGACTAACCAATGAGCCCGAACTGAAAAAGATCATATATTTAGTGGACGTGGCCCAAACCCTGCATTTCAAGCAACTATTCGCAATGGCCGCACGACTACACGAAGCAGATCCAAGCTTTCCTGTAACCGAATTCAAGCATATTCCATATGGTCGTATGAGCTTTGCTGATAAATCTATGAGTACCCGGAAAGGGAATATTATTCTGGGCAAAGATCTGATCAAAGAGGCACATGATCGGGTTGAAAAGATAGTAACGGAAAAATCTGGAGAGAAAAGTAGTCAGATGAGTCAAAGTGAGAAGAAAAATCTTGTAGATGGACTCGCAATTGGGGCAATTAAATACACAATGCTATGTCAGGCACCCGAGTCTGATTTTGAATTTGATTGGGACAAGGTTATCTCATTAGACGGCAACAGTGCACCATATCTGCAATACTCATTAGCCAGGGCCCACAGTATTATCAGAAAAGCTGGGGAGCAAACTCAAGAAGAGCCCGTCTCAACACCACCACAAGCAGAACAAAAAGAAGGTCAAATCGATATGTTCTCATTGGAGCAAGAGCAAAAAAGAGAAGAAGAATCAGAAAAAGCAGCTTCCATTGAAGGTGCGATTGAAACAGATCAAACTCCACTTGGCCTACCCATTGAGCAAGAATTGTTGAGACAGTTAGTTCAATTCCCCGAAAAGGTTGATTCTGCGGCACGGAATTACAAGCCAAATATTTTAACAAATTATCTGCATCAACTAGCGCAGACATTTAACTCCTTTTATGGTTCAGTCCCAGTGTTAAAAACGCAGAGAGAAGACCTTCAAGTAGAAAGAATAAAGTTGGTAAAGGGAACTATCCAAGTGCTGACAAATGGACTACAGATTTTGGGGATAAGCACATTTGAGAGGATGTAGACTGATTAACTCACGGGGTTGACAAAAGTGGGGGACATGGGCCAGAATGAGACCTCTTGTTTTAAATATATGCAACAATCTCCCGAGTTAATCACAGATCCCATAGAGTCGAAAGAAAATTACAAAATTCCACAGGAAGAATTGGAACGAATTTTTGCAATTGCGAGAGAGAAAGTTGTCAGCAGAAGAGGCAAAGCTAAAGTAGTAAAAAACCAATTGGGGAAGCTGGATCAAGAATACATTGAAGGAAGACAGTCCAATGACCATATGCTTGGTACAGAAATGGGTAAGCCACTTATTTTATATTCAATAGAAGAGGCAGAACATGAAGGATCCACAGAATATGCAGGAGGAGAAAGGATAGAAACTGTAAAGAATTTGAGAAACTCAGTAGTCAAATATTTAGTAGAAAACCAAGAAGGAATTCTAAAACATTGCCGTCAGCGATTAATAGACCAAGATCAGTCTGAAATTACATATGAAGATTTTGCAAAAATGGCCTTTGCTCATATTTACTTCCCATTAATGAAAAGCCTGGATAGGAGTACATCAGGGGGCCTAATGAAGTTTCCAGCATTCAGGAAGCGTCCAACAAAAGAAACGGTCCTTCAAATATGTCTCAGTTATGAACCACTTAAAGATGTAAAAATTTGTATTAATATTAAAACGGAAAGTGAGAGATGTTATGGACATTTGATTGCATGTATTTTGGGGACAGGGAAAGCATCCCAGAGAGAATATCGAACACAAAGAAAAGGATTAGAAGAGAAATTGGAAACCATCCAACAACGAGAGGTGGAACTGCCAGCAATACCTGGTTTTGGTGGGATGAGAGAGCAATTCAAAATATTGGTACATAGAAAAAAGTATAAAAACAGAGCAGAGGCATGTGGAGCTGAACCAACAGGCATCTCACCAAGATTAAACTATGCTTCAGAACTTACAGAGAGGTACAGCCAGCCAAGAGGGCGAGATAGAGATAGATCAACGCTCACCCGTGCAGAAATAGAGGCAAAGATAAAGGAAATACTCAGGATCACCAAAGGCCTACGAAAACAAGCTGATGGTCAAGTTAGCGCCCCTGCCATACTTGAACAATTATATAATATATTATCGTCCATATTATATTTGAATAGTCTAAACTCAAAAGGAGACTCAGAAGGGCCAGACTTTGCTATATTACTAAGCCAAACATTGCAGAAATGCTTTGAACAGGCAGAGTTAATGCATCAAAAAGCCGAGGCAGACTTCGCACAGATTCTATGGAGAGAAATGGCGGGCCTAGCTCAGCTAGTTGATTATTGTATTGAATATCTAGAGAAACAGACTATGCCTTAGGGGCATGGCTAGCTTGTCCAGCACGGAACTTTTCGACTTGTGCTTTTAGGCAATACTGGAACAGAGCATAGAAAGTTCCAACTATTCCAGCCGAAATTGCCATTGTAATAGCACCTGCGGCATCTCCTAATACACTTAGTACGGCGCTTAAAATAGCAACAAGAACAGCAGAGATAAGAACGCCAACCAATGCCATCAAGATGTAGTTTCCAACAATTGTCCAAGTAAGTCCTTCACAAAGAGCTAGACTTTTCTTCAGAGATGCTTCTGCCCCCGGTTTTTCAGCTGCCCAGAACACTGCATATGACATTGAAGCATTAATAATTTTCTTAAAGAAAATGACGATATAAATAAGTGCCGCAAGAGGCATAAGCATGGCTAGTATCCCAGAAACAGCAGGAATAATTGGTAGTAACACTGCGACTAGTACTATATATAGAACCATTATCCATGCACCAGTAAAAATAAATAGCTTGATGGCAAGTTTGATAGCCTCTACATAGTATTGTTTTACAAAACCAAAGGTAGTACCAACATCAACTTTTTTCTTGTCATAAACTTTGCTTGCCGCATTAAACAGCAGGCCAGTTCCAAAGAAGCCAATCAAGGCGCTGATGATGCCGAACACGATAACAAGAACGACACTTACAATTGCCCCAAAATCCATTACAGCAAGTAATGCTGGAGGATAAGCATAACTCTCCAATAAACCGTTAACTAAAAGCGGTGCCAGAAAAAGAGCAATAAGAATAAGCGGTTCCCTTTTCAGCAGATCCATTGCTGCCATGAATACCCCCTTAAACTTAATGGCCTGCATCTGATTGAGGACTTTGTTTACGTCCTCTTTGTTTGCATTTTCCATTTTTGTTTTCTTAAATGATATAAATCGCAAAGATTATAACAAATACGCGGCAAACAGCAAATTTATCGCAAAGACGCGACTTTGCCTTCCCTGCGCTACAGCAAAGTGCGACTTTGCTTTCGCTCCGGTCGCCATTCTCGCTACTGCTTGAATAGGGATTTACTCGATTTTTCACAAAATTTGGCTCGCGTTCGCTCACCAGATTTTATAAAAAATCGTGCTTCGTTACGGCAAAGTGCGACTTTGCCTTCACTGCGCAGCGTAAATCTCGCTATTGCTTGGAGGCGGCACCCGGATTCGAACCGGGGAATAATGGTTTTGCAAACCACTGCCTTAACCACTTGGCCATACCGCCTAAACACTTGGACTTTCAAAGCCAGCCAAGAATAATATTAATGAATCAAAAAATCAATGATGTATCGAAAATCAGGTTAATATTGAGGCAGCATTTTGTGAGAGTGAACTATTGCTTAACAAGAACCTAAATAAGAAAGCCGGCAAGCAGTTTATAATTTGTGAGCTGAGTAATTATGTGTCATTCATTTCGCAAGGAGTAAGCAATTTCGTTGGGGATTAATCAAGTTGTAACTAGTAGTTACTAAAAGAATCATTGAATTGGCTTATTTAATGAGCAATAATCGTTTCAACAAGCTTCAAAGCGCTATAGTAGGAATTACTTTTTCATATCATTACCATGAGAACAGACAAAATACTTCGAATGTGGAGAGCTCTTAGCCCTCTTTTAATTACGTTATTGTTAATAGGACCACTGGTAGCTTCCGCTGAAATTGCAGCAACATTTGTGGTAACCAACAACGGGAATTCTGTCGTCACTGGCGGTTCCGCAGGAAACTTGGTTATGCAGTTTGATTTGCCCGCTCCCGCAGCAGATACGTTACTTCATGATGGAGCTGGCTACGTAGTCGCAGCAGGTGACGCTTTAAGAAATTTTGGTGCAAATGAAAAATACTCTGACTCAGACCATGATAACGTCGACGATTATTCAGGAGCAGAATTAATTGTGAATTCTGCGGATAACACAATTACTTCTGGAGAAGTCGTAACACCTGGCACGGCTGGATTGCTTTCAAATTGGACAACTGGTCAAAACGTCCAATTTGCTGATGATGATCATGATAACGCACAGGATTATTCAGGCTTAGAATTAATAGTTGATTCTGCCGACTCAAGTGTAACCGCAGGAGAAATTATTAATGATGGTATCGCCGGCCTATTAAGTTTCGGTTCAGCAGAACCTAATTTAGACATTTATTTAGACCATGGGACTGATGATAATCTATACACAGATGGAGAAGATATTTTCTATCAAGAACACAATGGTGCTGACGTTTACGCCGATGGGGCAAGCATGCAAGCATTCTCAGCAAATGAACTCTCTTTCTACGATGATCATGCCAGTAATGATGGGGATTATAATGATGGAGAGGCGATCATAAACGATGTTGATAATGATGGTTTTCCTTCAAGTGGTGATGTGACTTTGACAGCTGGCAAAGCTGCCGTTGAAGCCTTGACTGCTGGTGATCGTGTATGTTTTGACGGAAGCGTTGTGAATGACACAGAGTTTGATCCTGCCGAAGTTATTTGGTATGACGACCCAACAACAAATGGTGATTGTTCAGTGTTTACTACTGGAGAAGATATAATCCTCGTTGGTGGGGCAGCTCCAATAAATACACTCACTGCATTTGGTACAGAACAAGAAGTAGCTTTTTTAGACAACGACAATGATGGCTCATACACCTGTTCAAGGGCAGGAACCTGTGAACCTATTGTGCATTATGGCGCAGATACCAACTTTAGTGATGATGATAATCTGCCAACATCAACAATATTTATGGATTCATCGACTGAAGGCACCGATGGTATCGCTACTACCGGGACAGGGTGGGATGAAAGTGGTGCAGCAGAGGACTTGAATGATTTCAGCGTTGCGGCAACAACTTTTGGATATATAAGTACTATTGCATACGCTGATGGGGATGATATTTTTGGGATGTCAGCAAATGGGGCAAGTACTGTATTCGCAGATGGTGATGAATCACGTTTATTCGCCGTAAATGACAAGTTCTCAGATGCCGATAATAATACTTTCTATGACGCAGGAGAATTGATTGCAAGTTCTGCCGACGCGAATTTGTCTGGTGCAGAAATTCTTGCTCCAGGGACAGTAGATCTAGATGTCTTCGCAGGGAACTTTCAATATTCAGATACCGATAACAACACTTTTTTAACCGCAGGTGAATTAATTGCCGATTCTGCAGATGCAAATCTTGCAGGAGCAGAAATTGTTTATTCCGGTACCGTGGATTTACAAGCCTTTTCTGCCAACTTCATGTATCACGACGGCTCGAGCGACACAAATTATACCGATGGTGAAGACATAGTTGACGACGTAGACGCATCAACATATTACAACGCCGATCAACTAACTTCATTGAAGGTCGAGAACTCAGGAACATGTTTGGATGCAAGCTTGGCTGCTCTGGGCATGTATGAGGACACAGACGGAAATAATACTTTTGATGGGACAGAAACTAAAATTGGAAATATCGCAGGAACTCCATTCATTGGAACAGTTGTAAATGTTTCAGGAGCATCTTCCATATACACGAACACCGGTAATACACAGACGATTTTTATAACAGTAGATACCGCCGCTTCAGCCGGAACAACCTGTACTTTTACTGGAAAAATACCCAATACAGGTGGAGCCCCTTTCGCTGCTCAGTTCCTTTCTGGTGATAACGGACCGACAGACACAGACGTTGTTACCACAGATGTGGTAACAGTTGATGACAGTGTCCCAACTGCAACAGTGTCACCTGCGAATGGGGCCACGGGCGTTGCAGTTAATGATAATATTGTTGTGACTTTCAGCGAGCCAATGATACCGGGGACCTTTACATATAACGTAACAGTCAGTCCAGGCGGCTTGGTAGTGGTCTGGAGTGCAGGAAACACGGTAGCGACAGTCAGCCATACAGCCTTTGCGGAAGGAACAACATACACATTCATGCTTACAGGAGGTACTGATTTGGCAGGTAATTCAATCGCAGCTTTTAACACAAGCTTTACTACTACTGCTCCTCCTGTTGCTGTTGTCAGCGGTGGAAGCGCCCAGTTCGGAGCTCCCGCATGTTCTGGAACGGACTGTCCTAGTATTGGTTTTGCAAGATCAACAGACTCAGTAAACACAGCCAGTAGTGCCCCAAGTACAGACACGGGGTCTTCCCCAGAACAGTTTACAGACATTGCCGGTCACTGGGCAGCCTCATATATCGAAATTGCCAGGGCAAACGGCTATATTGACGGATACCCAGACAACACATTTAGACCAGATAATGAAATTAATAGGGCAGAAGCTTCCAAGCAAATCGCCATATGGATGATGCCAGAATTAAACGAGTGCACAGAAAGTTCATTTAGCGATGTTTCCTGCTCCGAATGGTTTGGCAAATATGTAATGTATTTGAAACAAATGTTGGTGATTGAAGGATATGGGGACGGTGCTTTCAGACCAGAGGCAAGCATTACCAGGGCTGAGGCACTGAAGATGATGTTATTTGCTAAAGGCATGACCAAGGCCATGGATGTTAGTGGAATGGATAACATCTATTCTGATGTATCTGAAGGTGATTGGTTTTACGCAGTCGTAATAAAGGGATACAGCATGGGCATTATCGGTACATATAACGATGGAATGTTTGGGCCTAATCAGCCAATTACCAGAGCCGAATTCACAGAGCTTTTTGTAAAAGCATTTCTTATTGAATAGTTGATTGTTGTAACATCAATCTGAATATTATATAGAAGGGGGGCCTCAAAAAAGGGGCCCTTTTTTGAGGCAGCACTAGGATGCTTTCCGTGGGATGTTTAAGAGTAGAGTTAGGACTACGTTTTTTAGTTCAGTTAAAGTAAATGGCTTTTCAATCACGGTATGACATTGTTGAGCAACTGCAGAATCTACAAGAGCAGGGGTTGCTGTGGCTAAAATTATGGGGATGCAATTTAATATTGCGTGTTTAGCCACCCCATTGCCATCAACCTTGGGCATGGAAACATCACTAAGTACAAAGGCAAGTTCACCCCGAAGCGTATCAATGAGTTGGATAGCTTCCTCTCCATTTTTTGCAATATTTATTTTGACATCCTTTCCTTCCAGGGCACAAATTGTCGTTAATAGTCTAAATAAATAAAAGCGCATTGTTGGGTCATCATCTACCAAAAGAATTTCAATAGGCTGATTCATTTTGTAAAACAAGATATAAGGAGTGATTATAGTAGAAAATACGGAAAAAGCAAGGGGAGGGGGCCAAGAGCATATGTCACAGTTCGAGGGTTGACAAAACCTATAAAAGTACTTAGAGTAACACTCTACATAATTTAAAGAAAATGAAACCCAATAAACTCCACTATCTAGCTGCTGCAGCCACATTGAGCGGTTGTGTGACAATGTCTGCTCCAAAACTGGATGTCCCGGACAAGCCCGTCGTGACAATTTTAAATAACACTCAAGCAGAAGTAGTGAAAACTGCAGAACCAAGAATTAATGAAAACGGGCCTGACAAAGGGCCTTTACACAGGATTCTTAAAGAAGCGCCGCTAAAAGTCACATTTGAAGATTTCATGAAAAAATTTAATGAACTGGGGGAACAAAGACAAAAGCTTAGGGCAGCCAAAGGTAAAAAATTAAAGTACTATGAGGAATGCAGTTCTACTCCGGAAGTTAAAGAATGTACGGACTTAGTCCTTCCTGCATTAAATGAAAATAAAGAAGAACGTATGAAAGAGCTAAAAAAATGTATCAAAATGCCAAGTTCTAGTAACCCAAGTCCTACTAAACAACAAGAAAAAGAAAAATTGATGACATGTGTGGGAAAAACAGTTTTTTCAAGCAAACCATACATCAATAGGGTCGGGTATCAGTGTATCCAAAAACAGATAGACTGCATTGACCATTCCTTACGAGCAAATTAATTTTCCAAGGAAGCTAGATCACTCCGCAGTGCCGGCGCCCCTCCTCCCCTCCTCCCCAAATATATTCCCCACCCTCAAATCCAGCCGCACCATCCCCCCGGCGTCTCCCCAA
>SWBW01001541.1_pt1 | contig 73522 bp, 85 predicted proteins | sample 4693041 | NCBI WGS metagenome assembly SWBW01 (sample SAMN10267271, study PRJNA491770) | bioreactor metagenome | isolation source: DHS bioreactor inoculated with marine methane seep sediment | place: Japan: Omine Ridge, Nankai Trough | collected 2006-05-06 | reverse complement strand
CCCCCCCGCCCGCAAGAAGCGCCGGTTGCGCGGGATCATGGACGAACCTCCCGCCTTCGGGCAGAATGGTTGCGCTCACGGGGTTGCCTGACGCGCGCGGCGCGGGCATATGTGAGCGGAGGAAGAAACTGAGGGCTCCAGCATGACCACCTTCGACGATCGTGAAAACGCCTATGAAAACAAGTTCGCGCATGACGCCGAGCTGAGCTTCAAGGCCGAAGCGCGCTGTAACAAGCTGCTCGCCCTCTGGGCCGCCGCGAAACTCGGCAAGAGCGAGGCCGAAACCGACGCCTACGTGGCCGAGGTGATCAAGGCCGATTTCGAGGAAGCCGGGCACGAGGACGTGGTGCGCAAGGTCTCGGGAGATCTCGGCGGCGCCTCGTCGGCCGACGAGGTGCGCACCAAGCGCGCCGAGCTGATCCTCGTCGCCCGCGAGCAGGTGGCCAGCGAGGTCTGATCCACCCCGGCCCGGTCGGTTTCGCCCGGCGCTGTTAACCATGCTTTTCGAAAGGCACGCCGGCCCGCCGCGCGTGCCTTTTTTCTTCTCAATTCGAGCTGTTAACCTGGCCTTGTGGGGGCCTCGTCTAGACCCGGAAACGGGTCAGAGGGGTTCCAGATGCCGAGATTTTCGTTCCAGGGCCGCGGGGTGCCCGTGGAGGCCGCCGCAACCACAGTGCCGGGGGCCGCGGCCCGCCCCGATCTGCGCCGCATCGGGCTGCGCCAGCTGCCCGCGCTGGCGGTGCTTTTGGTGCTCGGCTGGCTCACCTGGGATCGGCTCGCCGCGCTCGATACCGCGCGCATCGGCGCGGCGCTCGCCAGCGTGACCTGGGCGCAATGGGCGCTCGGCGCGCAGTTCACCGCGATGAGCTTCTGGGCGGTCGGGCGCTATGACGCGGTGGTGCACCGGTTGATCGCCACGCCGGTGAGTGGCGGCCAGGCGGTGCGCACCGGCGCCACCGCGATCGCCGTGGCGCAGGTGCTGGGCATGGGCGCATTCACCGGCGCGCTGGTGCGCTGGCGGCTCCTGCCACAGCTCTCCTTGCTTGACGCGATGCGCGTGTCGGTGATCGTCTCGGTCTCGTTCCTCGCCGGCTGGGCGGTGCTGGCCGCGCTGGCGGTACTGGCCGTGCCGCTGCCACTGCCCGGCGCGCGGCCGGTGGCCGGGCTGGTGCTGCTCGCGGCAGGCGCCATCGCCACGCTCTCGCTCGCCCGTCCCGGCTGGGCGCGCGCCCTGCCGATCCCGTCGCTCAAGGCGATGGGCGCGATCCTCGGCCTCGCCGCGCTCGACACGCTGGCCGCCGGCACCGTGCTCTGGGTTCTGCTGCCGGTCGAGATCGAGGTGGCCCCCGCCGCCGTGCTCGCCGCCTACCTGCTGGCGCTCGGCGCCGGCCTGGTGCTGACCACGCCGGGCGGCGTCGGGCCGTTCGAGCTGGCGCTGCTGGCACTGCTGCCAGGGCTGCCGGGCGAGCCGGTGCTGGCCGCCGTGATCGCCTACCGCGCGCTCTACTATGCCATCCCGGCGCTGATCGGCGGGCTGGTGCTGTTGCGCGGACCGGCCACGGCGCCGCCCGCCGCGCCCGCGCCCCTGCCCGCGCTCGACCCGTTGCGCAGCGCGCCGCACCTGCCGTTTCTCGTCGATGCGGTGATCGACGCCGCGCCGCGCGCCGAGGCCGGGCTGTTGCGCCATGGCCGGCTCGCCCTGTTGGCGGACCGTGCCGGGCGGCCCACCGCGATGGCCGCCGAGACCGGCCAGAGCCTGGTGCTGATCGGCGATCCGCTGCGCCGCGACGCCGCCCCCGGCGCGGTGCTTGCCCTTGCGCGCGACCGCGCCGAGGCGCGCTTTCTCGCCCCGGTGTTCTACAAGGTAGGCGCGCGCCTCGCGGTCGCCGCCCGCGCCGGTGGCTGGAGCGTAACCGCCGTGGCCGAAGAGCTCTGGCTCGACCCGCGCGACTTTTCGCCGGATGGGCCCGCCCACCGCCAGCTGCGCCGCAAACTGCGCAAGGCCGAGGCCGCCGGGATCACCATCACCGAGATCGGCCCCGAGGCGCTGCGCCCGCTGCCGCTCGACGAGATGGAAGAGATCGCCCGCGCCTGGGCCAGCGCCCATCGCGGCGAGCGCGGGTTTTCGATGGGCACCTGGGATCCGGCGCATCTGCCCTGGCCCCGGGTCTGCCTCGCGCGCGACAGCGCCGGCGCGCTGCTCGGCTTCATCACCATCCACGCCAATGCCCGCGAGCACACGCTCGACCTGATGCGCGCGCGCCCCGAGGCCCCCGACGGCACGATGCACGCCCTTGTCGCCGCCGCCATCGCCGGGGCCGGGCGCACCGGGGTGGCGCGGTTCTCGCTCGCCGCCGTGCCGCTCGCCCCGGCGCGGGGCGATCCGTCCGGGCTGCGCGCGCTGCGCGCGGGCCTCGAGCGGGTCTCGGGCGCGGGCGGGCTCAGGCAGTTCAAAGCCGCCTTCGCGCCGCGCCGCGAACGGCTCTACGCGGCCGCCCCCACCAGGGCCGCCCTCGCGCTTGGCGCGCTCGACCTTGCGCGCGAGATTGCCCGCGCGGCCCCCCGCCGTTGATGACCGCGTCGCAGGAATGCGATTTGCGCGGGCCGGCGTTTCGTGGCAAGACCGCCGCGACCCTGACACGAGAAAGGCCCATGGCATGACCCAGGACGCGCTGAGCAAGTTGCTTGCCGAGAACGAGTGGCTGATGGCCGATGGCGCCACCGGCACGACGCTGTTCAACATGGGGTTGACCTCGGGCGACTCGCCCGAGTTCTGGAATGTCGAGAAGCCCGACAACATCCGCGCGCTCTACCAGGGCGCGGTCGATTCCGGCAGCGATATCTTCCTCACCAACTCGTTTGGCGGCACTGCGGCGCGGCTGAAGCTGCACGACGCGCAGAACCGGGTGGGCGAACTCAACCGCGCCGCCGCCGAGCTGGGCCGCGAGGTGGCCGACAAGGCCGGGCGGCGGATCGTCGTGGCCGGATCGATGGGGCCGACCGGCGAGATCATGGAGCCGATGGGGCCGCTCTCGTTCGCGGCCGCCGTGGAGATGTTTCACGAACAGGCCGAGGCGCTGAAGGCCGGCGGGGTCGACGTGCTCTGGGTCGAGACGATCTCGGCCGCCGACGAATACAAGGCCGCCGCGCGCGCCGCCGAGCTGGCCGGCATGCCCTGGGTCGGCACGATGAGCTTCGACACCGCCGGGCGCACGATGATGGGCGTGACCTCGACCGATCTCGCCACGCTGGCCGAGAGCCTGCCAAACCCGCCGCTCGCCTTCGGGGCGAATTGCGGCGTGGGCTCGTCGGACCTGCTGCGCACCATTCTCGGCTTTGCCGCCTCCGGCACCGAGCGCCCGATCATCGCCAAGGGCAACGCCGGCATCCCGAAATACGTCGACGGCGCGATCCACTACGATGGCACGCCCGCACTGATGGCCGACTACGCCCAGCTCGCGCGCGATTGCGGCGCGACGATTATCGGCGGCTGCTGCGGCACCACGCCCGAGCACCTGGTGGCGATGCGCGAGGCGCTGGAGACGCGCCCCAAGGCCGCCACCAAGCCGACCCTCGACGAGATCGTCGAAAAGCTCGGCGCGTTTTCCTCGGCCTCCGACGGCACCGCGCATTCCTGCGCGCTGCATCCGCCGAAACAGCGCGAACGGCGCGGACGGCGGCGGCGGCCGGACTGAGAATTTCTCGCCTCCGGCGGGAGTTTTTTTACCCAGAAAAAAGCGGGCTCAGAACAGCTCGAGCTGGTCGCCCGATTTTGGCGGTACGCAGAACAGATCGGTGCGCAGCGCCGGCAGGCCAGTTTCAAGGCCGAGGCGCTTGACCGCGAGGCGGACGCGTTGGGCGATGATCTCGGCATAGGGCCCTTCGCCGCGCATCCGGTGGCCCCAGTCGGCGCGGTAGTCCTGCCCGCCATGCATCTCGCGCACCCGCGCCATCACCCGGGCGGCGCGGTCGGGGTGATGTTCGTCGAGCCAGGCGCGAAACAGCGGCGCCACCTCGCGCGGCAGGCGCAGCATGATCCAGCTCGCAGCTCGCGCGCCCGCCGCCTGCGCTGCGGCGAGGATCGCCTCGATCTCCGGGTCGGTCAGCGCCGGGATCACCGGGGCGACCATCACCCGCACCGGCACGCCGGCGGCGCTGAGCGCGCGGATCGTCGCCAGCCGGCGCCCCGGCGCGGGCGCGCGCGGCTCCATCGCGCGGGCCAGCTTTGCATCGAGCGTGGTGACAGACACGCCGACCTGCACCAGCCCCTGCCGGGCCATCTCGGTGAGAATGTCGAGATCGCGCTCGATCAGCGTGCCCCGGGTGACGATGGCGACCGGGTGGCGGTGCGCGGCCAGAACTTCGAGCACCTCGCGCATCACCCGCGCGGCGCGCTCCACTGGCTGGTAGGGGTCGGTATTGGTGCCGATCGCGAGCACGCCGGCCCGGTAGCCCTTGCGCCCCAGCTCGCGCGCCAGCACCGCGCCGATGCCGGGGCGCGCGATGAGCCGGGTTTCGAAATCGAGCCCCGCCGACATCCCGAGCCAAGCGTGGCTGGGCCGCGCGAAGCAGTAGATGCAGCCGTGCTCGCAGCCCCGGTAGGGGTTCAGCGAGCGGTCGAACGGCACATCGGGCGAGGTGTTGCGGGTGATCGCGCGGCGCGGGCGTTCTTCGCGCAGGACCGTGCGCAGCGGCGGGGCCGGCTCGCCGATCTCCCAGCCGTCCTGCACCGGCACCCGCGCGTGGCGCTCAAAGCGTCCCGCCGCGTTGGTCCCGGCGGCGCGCCCGGGGCGGTGATCCTTGGGGATATGGGGCTGCTCCAACATGAGAACATTAATAGAACATCTGCGTCGTTTGCGCCAGTGCGCGCGAAATCGCTGCGCCGGCGTCGCCAAACCCACGCGGCGCGTCGCAAAAAGCCAATATTGCCAGCCCCCTGCCCCCAATGTAGGAGGTAAGACAACGCGCGAACCGGCGCCTCCAGCGGGAGCATCCCCATGGCCGAAGACGAAGACGACATCATCCTCTCCGAACTCGACGACGAAGAGCTCGTGGCGCAGATGCACGACGACCTTTATGACGGGCTCAAGGAAGAGATCGAGGACGCCACCCACATCCTGCTTGAGCGCGGCTGGGCCCCCTACCGGGTGCTGACCGAGGCGCTGGTGTCGGGGATGAAAGTGGTGGGCGACGATTTCCGCGACGGCATCCTGTTCGTGCCCGAGGTGCTGCTGGCGGCCGGGGCGATGAAGGGCGGGATGTCGATCCTGAAGCCGCTGCTGGCCGAAACCGGCGCGCCGACGATTGGCCGCGTGGTGATTGGCACGGTGAAGGGCGATATCCACGACATCGGCCAGAACCTGGTGACGATGATGATGGAAGGCGCCGGCTTCGAGGTGAAGAACATCGGCATCAACAACCCGGTCGAGGACTACGTCGCCGCGCTCGAGGAGTTCGACGCCGATATTCTCGGCATGTCGGCGCTGCTCACCACCACCATGCCCTACATGAAAGTGGTGATCGACACGCTGATCGCCGACGGCAAGCGCGACAAGTATATCGTGCTGGTGGGCGGCGCGCCGCTGAACGAAGAGTTCGGCAAGGCGATCGGCTCGGACGCCTATTGCCGCGACGCCGCCGTGGCGGTGGAGACCGCGAAAACGCTGATGGCGCGCAAGCATAACCAGTTGGGAGCCTGAGCCTTGTCCCCCGCCCGGCGGATCTTCCTCGTGCTGCTGGCGCTCGCCTCGGCCGGGGCCACGCTCTGGGTGCTGGCGGCGGCGGTGCGCGCCGACAAGCTGACCGGACAGGTGTTTTTCGCGGTGATGCCGCTTCTGATGCTGTTCGGCATCGCCTGGAAGGGGCTCACCGGCGCAAAGGACTGACCTTGCCCGCACGCCGCCCCGCCCCCATCTTGATGGGGCAAAGGAGGCCGCTCATGCCGCTCGACAAGTTCGTTCTCATCCTCGTCGCGGTGATCGCCGCCGCCGGGCTCACAGTCTGGCTTGCCACGCTGATCGCCACGTTCGGCACGCTGCCGATCGGCTGGGTCGGCCTGATCCCCGCCGCGCTGGTGCTCTACGTCGTCTGGCGGGTGATCGCTGACCGGCTCGCCAACAAGGACGACAGCCACTACGACGGGATTGAAAAATGATCCTCATCGTCACCACCGATCATGTGCCGGGGCGCGACATCGCCGAGGCGCTCGGCCTCGTGCGCGGCTCGACCGTGCGCGCCAAGCACATCGGCTCCGATATCGTCGCCGGGTTGCGCAACCTCGTTGGCGGCGAGATCAAGGAATATGCCGCGCTGCTCGCCGGCGCGCGCGAACAGGCGCTGGACCGGATGATCGCCGAAGCGAAGGCGCTCGGCGCCGATGCCATTGTCGCGGTGCGGTTCGAGACCTCGACGATCACCCAGGCGGCGTCGGAAATCCTCGCCTACGGCACGGCGGTGCGCCTCACGTGATCCCGGCCCCGGACGACAAGACGCTCACCACCGAAGGGCTTGCCGCGCCGGGCAAGGGCCGCGTGCTGGTGATCGGCTGCGGCGCGCTGGCGCGTGAAATCCTCGCGGTGCTCGAGGCCAGCGGGCTGGCCCATGTCGATCTCACCTGCCTGCCGGCGATCTGGCACAACACGCCGGCGAAGATCGCCCCCGGCCTTGAAGAGGTGATCGCCAAGCACCGGGATGCCTACGAAACCATCTTCGTGGCCTATGCCGATTGCGGCACCGGGGGCGAGATCGCCAAGGTCTGCGCGGCACAGGGCGTCGAGATGATCGAGGGCCCGCATTGCTACAGCTTCTTTGACGGCAACGAGGTGTTTGCCACCCGCGACGAGGTGACGGTGTTCTACCTCACCGATTTTCTCACCCGCCAGTTCGAGGCCTTCGTGGTCAAGCCGCTCGGGCTCGACCGCCACCCGGAGCTGAAGGAGATCTACTTCGGAAATTACGAGCGGCTGGTCTACCTCGCCCAGACCGACGACGCGGCTCTGGACGCCAGGGCGCAGGCGGCGGCGGACTACCTTGGCCTCGCTTTCGAGCGGCGCTTCACTGGCTACGGCGACCTCGCCCCGGCGCTTGACGGGCTTTAGGGGCTTTGGGGTATTGGCAGGTGGCGCCCGCCCCGCATCGAGGGCAACTCCATCCACTCCGGCGCGCCGAAAACCTGTTCCAGCCCCCAGATCGCCAGCGCGATGGCGATCACGGCAAGCACCAGTTTTACGTGTTTTTCAGACGGCGGGTTGCGCGCCCATTTCGCCATGCGAAACAGCTGGCGCGGGTTCAGGCTCATGCGTCGGTTTCGAGGAACCGCACCGCACCGATATAGGGCAGGTTGCGGTTGCGCTGCGCGAAGTCGATGCCGTAGCCGACGACGAATTCGTCGGGAATCTCGAACCCGGTCCAGTCAGCCTTGATGTCCGCCTCGCGGCGCGATGGCTTGTCGAGCAGCGCGATGGTTTTCAGCCGCTTCGGCCCCTTGGCCTTGAGCAGCCCCACCACGTGCTTGAGGGTGTGGCCGGTATCGACGATATCCTCGACCACCAGCACGTCGCGGTCATGGATCTCGCCGCGCAGGTCCTTGAGAATGCGCACTTCACGGCTCGACTCGGTGGAATTGCCGTAAGACGACGCTTCGATGAAATCGACCTCCACCGGCAGGTCGAGCTCGCGCACGATATCGGCGATAAACACGAACGAGCCGCGCAGCAGGCCGACCACGATCAGCTTGTCGGTGCCCTCGAAGGCATCGTGGATCTCTTTCGCCAACGCCTCGATCCGCGCGGCAATGGTCTTCGCCGAGATCATCTCTTCTATGACATATGGCCGCGTGGGCATGGTTCCCCCCTTGCATCCCGGCTCCTACCTATGGGAATAGCGCGGGCGACGGCTTGAGGGAAGCGGACATGCCGACACATGGCGAAAATCGGGTCATGCCCTACAGCGCCGACCAGATGTACGACCTGGTCGCCGACGTGCTGCGCTACCCCGAGTTCATCCCCTGGATCGCCGCGGCGCGGATTCGCTCGGTCACGCCGCACGGCGACGGCACCCAGCTGATGGAGGCCGACCTGATCGTGAGCTTCAAGGTGTTCCGCGAGAAGTTCGGCAGCCGCGTGGTGCTCGACCAGCGCGAACGGCGGATCCAGATCGAGTATCTGCACGGCCCGTTCAAACACATGCGCTCACGCTGGGAATTTTCCGATCTCGAGGGCGGCTGCGAGGTGCGCTTTTTCGTCGATTTCGAGTTCCGCAACATGGTGCTGCAAAAGCTCATCGGCGTGGTGTTCAACGAGGCGATGGAACGGATCGTGAGGGCGTTCGAAAAGCGCGCCGAGGCGCTGTACGGGCGCACCGGCTAGGCCTTTTGCGCCAGCGGGTGATGCGCCAGCACCAGCTCTTTCAGCCGTTCATCCAGCACATGGGTATAGATCTCGGTGGTCGAGATGTCGGCATGGCCGAGCAGCGTCTGGATCGCACGCAGATCGGCGCCGTGCGCCAGGAGGTGGGTGGCGAAGGCGTGGCGCAGCCGGTGCGGCGTGACCGCGTCGGGTGAGACCCCGGCGGCCACCGCGATCTCTTTGATCAGCCCGTGAAAGCGGTGCCGGGTCAGGTGCCCGTCCTTGCCGCTTGAGGGAAACAGGAAGGGCGAGGGCTTCGCGCCGCGCGTGCGCGCCGCCGCCTGTGCCTCGTCGCGCAGCCGCAGCCACAGTGCCAGCGCGGCACGGGCCGGCGGCGACAGCGGCACCATGCGTTCCTTGCCGCCCTTGCCGCGCACCAGCAGCATGCGCGGATCGCCGCGCCCGGCGGCGGCGGGCAGCCCGACCAGCTCGGACACGCGCATGCCGGTGGCATAGAGCAGTTCCATCAGGCAGGTATTGCGCACCCGGTCGGCCGCGCTCCGGCCATGGCCGCGCGCGGCGTCGAGCAGCCGCGTGACCTCGGCCTCGGACAGCGTCTTGGGCAGGGTCCTGGCCTTGCCGGGGCCGGTGATGCGCAAGGCCGGGTTGTCGGCGCGCCAGCCTTCCTCGACCGCGAAGCGGTAGAGCTGCTTGACCGCCGAGAGCCGGCGCGCCCGGGTCGAGACCGCCAGCCCGGCCAGCTCGCCATCCACCATGAAGGCCTCGATATCGGCCTTCGTGGCGGTGGCGAAACCGCCGCCCCGGCCATCGAGAAACCCGGCGAAAGCCTTGAGATCGCGGCCATAGGCCAGCAGCGTGTTTTCGGCGGCGTCCAGCTCGGCGGCCATGGCCTCGAGAAAGGCCGAGATCCAGCGCGCGGCGTCGCCCCCCGGGCTCATCCGCGCCGATCCAGGATCAGGAATTCGAGCGCGGCGCGCCGGGCGGTGTCTTCGAGCCCGACCGCGCGCAACAGCGCCAGCGCGTCGGTCACCTGGTCGAGCTCGCCCGACGTGCCCTCACTCAGAAGCGTCATCGCCCGCAGGATCGCCTCGCCCAGCCGCCCACCCTCGACCAGCGAGGCCAGCCGCACCGGCGCGCGGGTGGCGGTAAAGCCGTCGAGCACCGCCACCGCATCGGCCCCGGTGGCGCCGGGCCCGCCCGGCTGGCCCTGGGCGATGCCGACCAGCAGCCGGTCGCGCGCGCTCTCGGGCGCGGCGGCCTGGGCGACCGCCTCGTAGTCGTCCGACAGCAACCCCATGCGCAGGGCGATCGGCCCGGCCTCGCCCTCAAGCCCCATCCCGGCCAGCGCGGCCCCGTGGATGCGCGCGATCGGCACCTCGACCCTTGCCTCGGCCAGCGCCTGCCAGGCGGCCGGCAACGCCTGCGCGGTGCCGGCGCGGTTCTTCGCCGCCATGTTGGCCTCAAGCGCCTGCAGCGCCGCGACCCGGTCCCAGACCCCGCCCGAGGCCGCCGCGCGGCGCTCGGTATAGAGGCCGAGCAGCTGGTTGTCGGACACCGCGCCGGTGCGCGCCAGCCGCTCGCCCGCCTCGATCCGCGCCTTCCAGCCAATGTTGGGCCGCAGGTCGGAATGGGCGAAGGCCAGCGGCAACCCCGCGGTCGGAATCGCCTCGCCGATCGCCTCGTACATGCGAAACACCAGCGGGCTGGGCGTGACCGGCACCGGCAACGGCGGCTCGTCTTCGTACAGGTCGGGATCGAGGAACCAGGCCAGCAGATCGGCATCGTCCTCGGGGATCATCCCCAGCGCCGAACCGGTGCCGAGCAGCAGCGCCGCGCCGCTCCAGTCGCCGGCGCGCGCAAGGCAGAAGATCCGCGCCTGGAACGTGGGTGAAATCTCCGGCGTGTCCGACATCACCTCGCACAGCGGCTGTTCCTCGCCGATCAGCAGCGCCACGTCGAAGCGGCGGCGAAAAACCTCGGGGTCGGTCACACCGGCGCGCTCCAGCAACGCGTTGGCCTGGTCGAGCGCGCCCATCTCAAGCAGCTTGTCGACGCGCGCCAGGAACAGCGTCGCCCCGGTGCCCGCCCCGTCCGCCGGCGGATCGAGCTCGGCGAGCAGGATGGTGTAGAGCAGCGCCTGCAACGACGGCAGCATGTCGGGCGACAGCGCGCGAATCCGGCGCGCGAGGTCATCGGCGCTCGATACGCCCCAGAGATCGGTGGGCAGCCCGGTGACGGCGGCGCCGAGAATGCCGAGCGCATCGGGGCGCGTGCCGGCATCAAGCCGGGCGACCGACACGGCGGCGATGGCGCCGCCAGCGGTCACGGCAGGTTCATTGGGCGCCGCGGCATTGGGGCCGGTTACGGCCGGGGTCGAGACGGAATCCGACAGCCAGTCGATCGCCGAAAGCGGTGCGCCCGCGTCCTGGGCCGCAAGCGGCGTGGCGGCGAGGGTGGCGAGGGTGGCGAGCGCCAGCGCGAGGCCCCGCGCGGCGCCCAGTCGCTGGCTATTCGGCATCGAGCGTCACCGTCAGGCTCTGCTCGGTCGGGTCGGGCGACAGATCGCCCAGATACGCATAGCCCGTGAGCGCAAGCGCCCCGAGCACCGCGATGAGCGCCACGAATTTCACCAGCCGACCGATCATTTTCCGCCCTCGCGTTTCGCAGGTTTCAACGCCCGCGCTCTTCATATATGCCATGCTTTCGAAGGTCACGCCATCAAGGCGCGCGACAAAATATCGGCGAGGCACTGCCATTTTGCCATTGAGGGTCAAAAAGCCCATCGTCCTCGTGGGGATGATGGGCGCGGGAAAATCCGCAGTGGGCCGGACCCTGGCCCAGACCCTCGCCGTGCCGTTTCTCGACAGCGACCACGAGATCGAGCGCGCCGCGGCGATGAGCATCACCGAGGTCTTCGAGCGCGATGGCGAGGTGTTCTTCCGGGCGCGGGAGTCGGAGGTGCTGGCGCGGCTGATGGCGACCGGGCCTTGCGTGATCTCCACCGGGGGCGGGGCGTTTCTGTCGCAAGCGAACCGCGCGCTGATGCATGACGAGGGCGTGAGCGTCTGGCTGCGCGCCGACCTCGATCTGTTGTGGGAGCGGGTGCGCCACAAGGCCACCCGCCCGCTGTTGCACACGCCCGACCCGCAGGGCACGCTCAAGGCGATCTACGACAAACGCGTGGGCATCTACGCCATGGCCGACCTCGTGGTCGACGCGCACCCGGCCTATTCGCTGGGCGACATGACGAAACAGGTGATCCGGGTGCTGAAAACCCGGCCCGACGTGCTGGAGGAGCTCTGATGGACGTGGTGAAGGTCGAACTCGGGGCGCGGTCCTACGAGGTGCGGATCGGGTCCGGGCTGATCGCCCGCGCCGGCGCCGAGATCGCGCCGCTGCTGACGCGCCCGAAGGTCTGGATCGTCACCGAAAGCCGGGTAGCCGGGCTGCATCTCGACGCGCTGAAGGCCGGGCTGACCAGCGCCGGGATCGCCGCCGAGGCGCTGGTGCTGCCGCCGGGCGAAGCAACCAAGAGCTGGGCCCACCTGCAAGAGGTGGTCGAGTGGCTGATCGCCGAGCGGGTCGAGCGCAAGGACATGGTGGTGGCCTTCGGCGGCGGCGTGATCGGCGATCTGGCCGGGTTTGCCGCCGCGATCCTGCGCCGCGGCGTGCGCTTCGTGCAGATCCCCACCTCGCTGCTCGCCCAGGTCGACAGCTCGGTCGGCGGCAAAACCGGGATCAACTCGCCGCATGGCAAGAACCTGATCGGCGCCTTCCACCAGCCTTCGCTGGTGCTCGCCGATATCGACGTGCTGGGCACGCTGCCGGCGCGCGATTTTCTTGCCGGCTACGGTGAGGTGGTCAAATACGGCGGCCTCGGCAGCCTCGACTTTTTCGAATGGCTCGAGGCCAACGGCCCGGCGCTGGCCGCGGGCGATACCGCGCTGCGCCAGGAAGCGGTGCGCCGCTCGGTGCAGATGAAGGCCGATATCGTCGCACGCGACGAGACGGAAGCGGGCGAACGTGCGCTCTTGAACCTCGGTCACACCTTCGGCCACGCGCTCGAATCCGCCACCGGCTACTGCGACCGGCTGCTGCACGGCGAAGGTGTGGCGATCGGCTGTGCGCTGGCGTTCGAGACCTCGGCGAGGCTGGGGCTGATGAGCCAGGAAGAGCCGTCGCGCTTTCGCGCCCACCTCGCGGCGATGGGGATGAAGCGCGACCTTGCCGACATCCGCTCCGAGCTGCCGGAGGCGGGCGCGCTGCTCGCATTGATGGCGCAGGACAAGAAGGTGGAAGCGGGCCGCATCCGCTTCATCCTCGCGCGCGGCATCGGCGAGGCCTTCGTGGCCGATAACGTCGATCTGGACCTGGTGCGCGGCGTGCTGGAAGACGCGCTGGCTCAGCGCTAGGACACGGCCACATAGCCAACGCCCGGCGTACGGAAAAGCGCTCTCGAAGCGCCGAACGCGCCTGTGCAGAGACGCCCTATACGATTGGAAAAACGGGAAATTATCGGGTGCCTCACGGCACTTGTCCGAGATTGGCGGACTCCAGAGTTCTAGGATTCTAGAATACTAGGATTCTAGAATCCTAGAGTCCTGTCCCGCCCCCCGGTTCCGGGCCAAGCGATCTCGCCCGCGCGCCCTGCCCACACGCCCCAAAACGAAACAGGGCGCCGAAGCGCCCTGCCCTTGCCGTCTTTCACATAGTTTCAGCCGCCGACCACGTTCACCGACTGGTTCGGGTCTACGCTCACCGTGCCCTTGCGCTTGATCCAGCCCTCGACGAGGTCGAAGATCGCCGGCCCCTCGGTGCCCTCGTTCACGCTGGCCCAGCCGGCAACCACGTAGGTCTTGGCCGGGTCCACCGCCTCGCCGGTGGCCAGCACCGTCATCTCCGACAGCCGCTCGCCCTGCGGCTTGGTCACGTCGATCCGGTAGCCCATGCCGCCGACGCGCACCATGTCGCCGCCCTGCTGGTAGTAGGGATCAGGATTGAACAGGTTGTCGGCCACGTCTTCGAGGATCACCTTGAGCTGTTCGCCGGTCATCTCGTTGCGATAGACACTGGGGTAGCTCATCGCCGTGGCGTTGTAGATATCCTCGCGGGTGATCGCGCTGCCGGCGATCAGGCTCGGCCCCCAGCGGAAGCCGGGCGACAGGGCAATGTCGGCTTCGCGCTCTTCGATCAGCGCGTTGCAGATCAGGTCGTCCCAGGTGCCGTTGAAATTGCCGCGCCGGTAGAGCGTGCTGTCGGTATGGCCGATCACCTCTTCCAGCTCCGCCTTGTAGGGCGCGCGGGTCTCATCAATATGCGCGGCCATTTCGGCATCGGGTTCGATCACGTCGGCGAAGATCGGGATCAGCTTGTGGCGGAAGCCGAGCAGCTGGCCCTCGCGCACGTCGAGATCGACGCGGCTGACGAACTTGCCGTTCGACCCGCTCGCGATCAGCAGGGTCTGGCCCACCATCACCGGTTCGGGCAGCGCGTCGTGGGTGTGGCCGGTGAGGATCACGTCGATCCCCGGCACCTGCGCCGCCATCTTGCGGTCGACATCGAAGCCGTTGTGGCTGAGCACCACCACCAGGTCGGCCCCCGCGTCGCGCACTTCCTGCACCACCTCGGCCATGCGCTCTTCACGCACGCCGAAGCTGAGGCCGGGGAACATCCAGCCCGGGTTGGCGATCGGCATGTAGGGGAAGGCCTGACCGATCACGGCGATCTTCGCGCCGCCGCGCTCGAACCACTCGTAGGGCTCGTAGGCCGGCTCGTCCCACTCGGCGTCGAAGATGTTCGCGCCAAGAAACGGGAACGGCAGGTTGTCGACGATCTCGGTCACCCGGTCGATGCCGAGGGTGAATTCCCAATGCGAGGTCATCGCGTCGGGGCCGAGCAGGTTCATCGCGTCGACCATGTCCTGCGCACCGGTCTTCATCACCGTGTAAGAGCCGTGCCAGGTGTCGCCGCCGTCGAGCAGCAGCGCGTCGGGGCGCGCGGCGCGGATCGAGTTGACCACCGTTGCCACCCGGTCGAGCCCGCCCATCTTGCCATAGCCCTTGGCAAGCGCGGTGAAATCCTCGCTGGTCAGCGCGTAGGCCTCGGGCGTGCCGGACTTGATGTCGAACAGCTTGAGGAAATCCGCGCCGGTCACATGCGGCGGCTGGCCCTTCGCGGCGCCGACGCCGAGGTTGACCTCGGGTTCGCGGAACCACACCGGCTTCAGCTGGCCGTGGATGTCGGTGACATGGATCAGCGTGACGTTGCCGAAGGTGTCGAATTCAAGCAGCTTGTCTTGCGTGAGCTGCTGGCGGCCGGCGATCTGCGCCCAGGCCCCCACGCCGCTCGCGCCATACACCGCCGATGCGGCAACCGTCGCCTGCAGAAAATCCCTGCGCGAAATCATGGCATCCCTCCGGGCCTGCGTGTCTTGGAAAAACGAGTGGTCCGCGGCAGCGCATCGGCCGCCGCGGACAAGATCGTGTTACGGGCGCACCGAGACGCCTTCGACCGAGAGGCCGTTGCCGCGCGAGGCGACGTAGAGCTCGAGCACGCGGAAATCCTGGCTGCCCTTGCCGAAGCTCTCGGCGCGGGTGTCGCGCACGCAACCGAAGAACCGGTTGTGGACCGACACCAGCCCGCCGGTTTTCAGCCGGTAGGCCGGGAAGCCCGAGATCTGGCCCTGGGAGAGGTGGTCGCCCCGGATCCAGTTGTTGTTGTTTTCCTCGTGGCACGAGGCGCAGGAGAGCTGCAACGACCCGTAGCGGGTGTAATACATCTCTTTTCCCTGCTCCCAGAACGGCGCCGCGGCCCCGTCGATGGCAACGTTGACCGGCATGCCGCGCGACTGCACCGAGATCGCGGCGGTCATGTTTTTCATCGGCCCCTTGTCCCACTCCCAGGCTTCGGCCCCCATCCGGTTGGTGCGGCAATCGTTGATGTAGTCTTCCATCGACCACAGATCGCCGCCCGCGTTGACCTTGGGCATCGCGGCGCGCACGCCGGCCATGCTCTCGGAAATGTCACCGTGGCACGAGGCGCAGGACTTGCCTTCGCTGCCCTCGACGACATCCCAGGCCGCGAGCCCCTCGTCGACGAAGGTCATCGCCGGGTTCTCGAAATCGTCCATCTCCATCGACTGGGTGCTGGCGTCGCGGTAGAGCCAGCCCGAGTAGACCTCGGGCAGCGCCCCGTCGAGATGCTCGGGAGCCGCGGCGCGGATGGTGATCGGCGTTTCGCCGTTGATCACCAACTCGGTCACATCCGGGTTCGGGTCGATATTGGGTTCGGCCGTGGCCGCCCCGGCGAAGGCGAGCAGTGCGGCCGTGGCCAGGCCTGCCGCCATGTTTGCGCGAACAGTCATCGCGTCTCCTCCCTGACGTATTCTTTTTATGGTGTTGCGGAGTTTCCCCAAGGCCATCAGGCCAACGCAATCTCGTTCGTCGCGGTGTAGACAGAGCCGTCGTCGTCGTACCAGTTGAAGGTAAACGTGCCGGCCGCGTCGATCATCGCGTCGAACTCGATATAGGGGTTGGCCGAGATCGCGCCCTCGAGGGCCATGTCGATCACGCTGGTGCCGTTGAAATCGCAGGTGAAGCGATTGATGATCTGGCGCGGGATCGGGTTGCCGTCCTTGTCCTTGCGCTGACCCGATTCCATGTCGTGGCCAATCAGGGTCTTGATCGCGAAGGCCTCGCCGGCCGCCGCCGATTTCGGAACCTTCACGCGGGGTTTGCTGTCTGCCATGTGTGTCTACTCCTGAGATCTGTCTGTGCGGGGCGGCGGCGGATTGCGCGCGCCCCGGCCTCGTCAGCCGCCGCAGCCGCCGACCGTCACCTTCACCGTGCGCGCGGCCTGCACGAAGCTGCCGTCGGCCATGCGCGCGACCGCGGTCACGTCCTGCGTCTTGGCGAGCCGGATCCGGGTCGAAACGCGCTGGCTGCCGGCCATCGGGCCGAACTTGACCGAACAGACGGCGGGCGCCGGGTTGCCCGGTGCGAGCACGAGGATTTCCTCGGCGCCGGGGGCCGACACTTCGACCGGCACCACGTTGCCGTTTTCGGCGATCTCGGGGGCGCTGATCTCGATCCCGCCCTCGCCGGGGGCAGCACCGCCGGTGAAGGCGGCAATCGCGTCATCGGACGCCGCTGCCATGGCCGCCGGGGCCAGGGCCAGCACGGCGATCCCGCCGGCGCCGAGAACAAGGGCTTGTCTTCTGGTATGCGTCATATGTGTGTGTCCTTGCGTTGGAACACCCCGGACGGGGTCACTCTTCCTCGGGTTCGGGTTCATCGAAGGTCTGCAGCAGCGCAACCAGATCTTCGATCTGCTGCGCGCCCAGCAGCGGCGCGAGCTCAGTCGCGGCCTTGCCGGTGAAGCCATCACCCGGCCGGATGATGTTGTCGACGTTGTAGAACGACGGCATCACCGTGCCTTCGAAGGTATGTTTGGAATTGATCACGATGCCGCGAAGTTCCGCCTCGCTGAAGCGATGCGCGACGCTGGTCAGCGCCGGGCCGATGTTGCCCGGCAGCGGTTTGTCAGCCCAGCCTTCGGCCACATGGCAAGCCAGGCAGTTGCCCAGCGGCCGTGTCGTGGCGATTTCCATCCCGGAAGCGGGATCGCCCGGCACGCCGGTCAGCGATTCCTCAACCGCGCCGAGTTCGTTGAAAACGACATCGCTCGGCGCCGTCTCGGCGCTAAGCATGGATGGAAGCATGACCATCCCTGCCGTGCAGAGCACGAACAGTTTTTTCATGGGAGCCCTCCCTAACGCTCTTTGTGTCCTGCGGCTTTGTGCCGCTTATTCTGCGACGAAGTGTGCCATTGGCGCTCCGTCGAATCAGACACTAACCGGGATAGTGGTATTCAAACAATCGAATTTTCCGCCGCTGCGCAACATTATTGCGCCGCAGCGCAGCAATTCCTGCGTTCACTTACTATCCATCTCGAAGTTATCCGCGAAATACCGCTGAAAGGACGGCTCTTCGACATAAGCCTTGTCGCGAATCCAGGTCAGCATGGCGAGGGTGGTCTGCTTGCCGAACGCGCCCGGCATCACCGTCACCGCCGCATCGACGGCGCTCTGCCCGTCCGCGACATCCTCCGGCAGGAAGATCAGCGTTGGCGTGAAAACGATTCGCCAGCGCGCCGCCATGTCCTTCTCGCTGAGCGTCGTTCCGTCGAAATCGGTGACTTCGAGATCGCCGTAAAGGTTGATCTGGTCGACGAAGTAGCTCTCGCGAATCATCGCGTCGATCGCCGGGTCGGGAAACACGTCTTCATGCATCTTGGCGCAGTAGATGCAGCCGCGCTGCTCGATGATGATGAGCAGCCGCTTGCCCTGCGCATTGGCCTCGGCGAGGTCTTCGGACAGGTCGAGAAAGGTTTCCTCGAGCCAGTCGGGCTTGTGCAGCCCGTCGTCGCCCACCGGCGCCGCGGCCAGCGCCGGGGTGGCAAGGGCGAGGGTGCAGGCGGCGACGAGGCCGCGCAGAGTGCTTTGCGTATTGAACATTTTGTCCTCCCTGACGGGGCCGCCCGGTGTCAGACCAGCGTGCCCCAAGTGAAATTGTCGATCAGCCATTGGGCGATGATGTTCACCGAGTTGGTGGCGATCAGCAGCGCGAGCACGATCATCATCACGCCCATCGCCTTTTCGGCGTAGCCCATGAAGCGGCGATTGCGCCCGACCCAGGCCAGAAACGGGCGCGCCAGCGCCGCCGCGACCACGAACGGCAGCGTCATCGCCAGGCCGTAGACCAAGAGCAGCATGCCGCCGTGCACCAGGTCGCCGGTGCCCGAGGCGACGAACAGGATCGCCGCCAGCGCCGGGCCGACGCAGGGCGTCCAGCCGAAGCCGAAGGCCAGGCCCATCACGTAGGCGCCGGCGAGGGTGGTCGGGTCGGTCTTGGCCTCGACCCGCGCCTCGCGATAGAGAAACTTGATCTTGAAGATGCCGAGAAAATGCAGCCCGAACAGGAACAGCACCGCCGCCGCGACCCAGGAAAGCTGGGTTTTCCACTGGATGAAGGCCGAACCGAGCGCGGTGGCCCCCAGCCCCAGCAGCACGAAGATCGTCGTCACCCCAAGCGCGAAGGCCACCGCCGAGAGAATCAGCCGCGTCTGCGCGCCGGGCGCGAGGGCCGGGCCGCCCTCTTCGCCGCGCAACTCATGCATGCTGAGCCCGGCCATGTAGCACAGGTAGAACGGCACGATTGGCAGGATGCAGGGCGAGAAAAACGATAGCAGCCCCGCCAAAGCCGCGCCGCCAAACGATACGTCAAACCCCATGGTAAAATCCCTGTTTCCCTGTTCGCATGGGCCGGGAGCGATTTTTGTTTGCCCCCGGCGGCGCGACCGAATACCGCATTGCAATGCTTGCTCACCGCGCCGCCCGCCCCACAATTCCGTGATTCAGATTTGCGGAAAAACGCTGTAGCATTCTTTCTGTGCAAAGAGAGACCCGTCAATGAAATATTCTTTCGCAAGTGCAGCAATCCGGGGGATAGCCCTTGTTTTTCTGGGCTTTTTCACGCTCATGGCAGCCCCGGCCACGGCCGCCGAGCTGCGGTTGGTGATGTTTGAAAAGCCCGGCTGCATCTGGTGCGCGCGCTGGAACGAAGAAATCGGCCCGATCTACCCCAAGACGCCGCAGGCCGCCGCCGCACCGCTGACCCGGCTGCAACTCGGCGCGCACCTGCCCGACGAGGTGCGCCTCGCCCGCCCGGCCAGCTTCACCCCCACCTTCGTGCTGCTCTCGGAGGGCGATGAGGTGGGGCGAATCGAGGGCTATCCGGGCGAGGATTTCTTCTGGCCGATGCTGGACCAGTTGCTGGCCCGCTCCGAGACTCCGCCCGTGAACTGACCCCGACCCGAAAGGAAAGCCGATGCCCCACGCCTCGCCAATTCTCGCCGCCACGCTGGCGCTCGCCCTTGCCGCCACGGCCCTGCCAGCCGACGCCCAAACCGATGACGCGCCGGTGACGCGCGCGGTGCAGGCCGAGTACGACGACGTGATCTTCGAGCTGGAGAACGCGATCACCGACGCCGGGCTGCTGATCGATTCGGTCAACCACGTCGGCGAAATGCTCGAGCGCACCAAGACCGACGTCGGCGGCACGCAGACGATCTTCACCCACGCGCAGGTGTTTGGCTTCTGCTCGGCGGCGGTGAGCCGGCAGGTGATGGAGGCCGACCCGCTGAACCTGCAACACTGCCCCTACCGGATCTTCGTGATGGAACGCCCCGAGGCGCCCGGCACGATCACCGTCGGCCACCCAAGCTACCCGTCGGGGTCGATGGACGCGGTGAACGCGCTGCTCGACGGCATTCTCGACGCGGCGCTGGCGGGGTATTGAGCGGCGGGGCCGGGACCGCGTGCCCCGGCCGCGCGTGACCGCAACAGCGCACGCGCCGCCCGGGTTGATCCCCGCGCCTCCACGGCGTTGGCATTCCGTTAAGGAATGGACGAAAAGTTAACGCGAAAATTCCCGTATGTCTCTGTTATCGCGGCTAAAACCAAGATCGAACGAATTCTACTCCCCTAGTATCCTAGGGGAGTAGAATCATTCCCACCTCGGCGGACGGCCGGGAAAACGGACGGCAGGGATGCGCCGCGCCGAGTATCCTGGACGGTCCGCGCCGGGCATCCAGAACGGTCCTTGTCGGGCTTCCATCGATTCGGAAAACGTGCCGCCCTAACCGGGCTGGCACGGGTCCAGCCGACGAACTGGCTGCCGGCGGCACCAAGCCCGGCCCGGCGGCGTGCCGGGCCCGATCCTGACCCCGCCCGGTGGTCAGAACGCCCCTTCGGAGGCGCCGTCGAGGATCGACAGGATCACCTCTTTCACGTGCAGCGCCTCTTCGAGCAGCTCGGGCGGCAGCGGCTTGCCGCCGTGGATCATCATGTCCATGTCGAGCGAATAGAGCCACAGCGCCCCGTCGTCGTCCTCGACCAGCGCCACGCGGCATGGCAGGTAGGCCGCATAAGCCTCGGAATACTCTACCATCTTGGCCGCCGTAAGCGGGTTGCAATAGAGGTAGATCTTGAGCTTGCGCCAGTCGCTGCCCTGCATCAGCCCCACCTGGTCGCCGAGCGGCAACTGGCCGACATCGCGGATGTTTTCAGCCAGCGCCACCGACTGGATCGAATCGTCGACCTCCTCGAAAGTCAGCCCCTCGCCCACTTCGCGCTTCCACACCGTCGCATCGACCGCGTTGCCGGTCTCGGCCAGCCGCTTGGCGAAATTCCAATAGACCCCGGCCGCCTTCGGGTCGAAATCCCGAAACATCCAGGCCGTCGCCGCCATCGCCAGCAGCGCAAGCAGGCCCACCAGAGCCAAAAGACTGCGCACAAATATCATGAACCGATCCTCCCCGACCGTTTGCGTTTTCGCTTTTTGCGTTTCGCAAATGTTCGCGGCGCGCGGCGGGCGCTGTCAAGCCTCGATCTCAGGCGGCCTCGGCGGCGAGCTTGCGGATGCGCTCGACCATCGCGCGCAACCCGTTGGTGCGCTGGCCCGACAGGTGCTCTTCCAGCTTGAGCCGGCCAAGTTCGCCCTGCGCGTCGATCGCGCCCACCTCGCCCACCGACACGCCGTTGTAGAGCGCGCCGAGCACCGCGATCACGCCTTTCACGATCAGCCCGTCGGAATCGCCGGCGAAGTGAAACACCCCACCCTCGATGCGCGGCACGAGCCAGACCTGGCTGGCGCAGCCGTCCACCTTGGTGGCGGGCACTTTCAGGGCATCGTCGAGCCCCTCCATCTTCTTGCCCATGTCGATCACCATCGCGTAGCGGTCTTCCCAATCGTCGAGAAACTCGAAATCTTCGACAATGCTCTCAAATGCTTCGGTGGCCATACCCCGTCCTCTTGTCGGTCGCGTGTTTCCTTCCACCTAAGAGGCGGGCGTGCAAAGGTCCAGTGCCGCCACAAGCGGGTTTTCAAAGCGCCCGCCTTGGGGTAGTCACAGGGCAGGTCCACGGGGGAAGGTACACATGGCCCGGATTCTCATCGCGCTCAGCCTCGTTCTTGGCCTCACGGCCTGTTCCGGTGGCAATTTCAGCCTGAACCCGTTCAACTGGTTCTCCGGCGGCGGCGGCAACGGCGAAGTGGCGCTGGAGCCCGCCGACGGCTGGCCCACCGACCAGGACCGCCGCCTGAAGGTCGACCAGGTGACCGCGCTCACGATCGAGCGCACCACGGCCGGCGTGATCGTGCATGCCACCGGCCTGCCGCCGCGGCTGGGCTACTGGGATGCCGAGCTGGTGGCGGAGAACGACGGCGAACCGGTGAACGGGGTGATGACCTACGTGTTCCGCATCGCCACGCCGCGCTGGGCCACCAAGGCCTCGACGCCCTATGCGCGCACCGTGGAAGTGGCCGAGTTCCTGTCGAACGCGCAATTGCGCGACGTGCGCTCAATCAAGGTGGTGGGCGAGCGTAACAGCCGCACCGCGCGCCGCTAAGGGCCTCAGACCTCGATCACCCGCACGCTCTGGCCCTTCGCGGCCAGCGCCAGCTTGCCATCGCAGAGCCGGATCGCATCGGCGCCGAACACCTCGGCGCGCCAGCCCTTGAGCGCGGGCACGTCGCGCCGCCCCGCTGCCAGAAAGTCGAGATCGGCGGCACTGGCGATCAGCCGTTGCGCCACCCTGGTATCTTCCGACCGCGCCTTGAGCAGCACCCGCAGCAGGTCGGCCAGCGCCGGATTCACCTGCAGTTTCTCGCGCCCGTTCACCGGCGGCTTCGGCACGTCGTCTGCCGGCATCTCCAGCCCCGCCTTCACCGCAGCCAGGATGCCTTCGGCGATCTCGCCGCGCCGGGCCTCGCGCAGGAGCAGCCGCGAGCGCGACAGATCCTGCATGTTGGCCGGCTTGGTCGACGCCAGCTCAAGAAGCGCGTCGTCCTTGTAGACGCGGCTGCGCGGCACGTCGCGCGACTGGGCATAGCCCTCGCGGAATCGCGCAAGCTCTTTCACCACGGCCAGGAACCGGCCCGAATTGGTGCGGGTCTTGACCCGCAGCCAGGCCTCGCCCGGCTCGACCCGATAGGTCGCCGGATCGAGCAGCACCGCCAGCTCTTCCTCGACCCAGGCGCCGCGCCCGGTCTCTTCCAGCTCGGCCGAAAGCACTTCGTAGATGTCACGCAGATGGGTCACGTCGCCGATCGCGTAGACCTTCTGGGCATCGGTGAGCGGGCGGCGCGACCAGTCGGTGAAGCGCGACGACTTGTCGAGCGGCGCCTTGGCGATCTTGCGCACCAGCGTCTCGTAGCCAACCTGGTCGCCATGGCCGCAGACCATCGCCGCCACCTGCGTATCGAACAGCGGCGTCGGGATCAGCCCGGCATCGACGAAGAAAATCTCAAGGTCCTGGCGCGCGGCGTGAAACACCTTGACCACGTCCTGGTTGCGAAACAGCTCGTAGAGCGGCTCGAGCGAGAGCGCGTCGGACAGCGGATCGACCAGCACCGCGTCGGCCGCGTCGTCGCCCGGCACCGCGAGCTGCACGAGGCACAGTTTCGAGTAGTACGTGCGTTCGCGCAGGAACTCGGTATCGACGGTGACATAGGGGTGACTTGCGGCCCGGATGCAGAATTCGGCCAGGGCCTCGGTTGTGGTGATCGTTTTCATGCGTGCCTGCTACTCGCCATTCCATCCCGCGTGTGCGCCACCGTTTAGAGGGAAATGGCGGCGATGGAAAGGGTGCGCGCCGGGGGGCTACTCGGCCGCCTGCGCATCAGGATCGCCGGCGGCGCGCAGCGCGGTGAGAAGCTCGGCGCGCCGGCGCGCGGCAACGGCGGCATTGGCCGCCTTCACCGGGCCGAAGCCGCGAATGGTGAGCGGCAACCGGGCCAGCTCGCGGGCGATCTCCGCTTTCGCGGGGGTGAGGGCGGCGCCCAGCTCGGCGATATCGGCCTCGTATTGGCGGATCAGCCCGCGCTCCATGCGCCGCTCGGCGCTGTAGCCGAACGGATCGAACGGCGTGCCGCGCAGCACTTTGAAACGCGCGAGACCACGCATCACGGGCACCAGCCACGGCCCGAACCGGCGCTTTTTGGGCCGCCCGTCGGGGCCGGCGCGACTGAGAACCGGCGGGGCCATGTGGAAGGACAGGGTCAGATCGCCCTCGAACCGGGCCTGCGCCTCGGCGCGCACGCTCTGCATCAGGCGCGCCACTTCATATTCATCCTTGTAGGCCAGCAGCTTGTGGTAGCCCTCGGCGATATCGGCACGGATCGACTCCGGCGCGGCGGCAACGACATCGCGGTAGCGCCGCGCCAACCGGGCGTTCTGATAGGCGGCGAGGTGATCGGCGCGGTGGTCGATCTTCTGGGCGAGGGTTTTCGGTGTGTCGCCCGCCCCGCCCGCCAGCCGCGCCGCGGCCTCCGGGTGCAGCACCGCCCAGCGCCCGAGGTCGAAAGCGCGCCGGTTCGCCTCGACCGCCTGGCCATTGAGGCCGATCGCCTCGAAGATCGCCGCCCGGCCGATCGGCACCAGCGCGTTCTGCCAGGCCGCCCCGAGCACCATCATGTTGGAATAGATGCTGTCGCCGATCAGCCGGGCCGCCAGCGTGGTGGCGTCGAACAGCGTGAGACCGTCGCCGATCCGCGCGTCAAGAGCGAGCCCCAGGTCATTGTCTGGAATGCGGAATTCAGGATCGCGCGTGAAGGCGCCGGTGATCGTCGCATGGCCATCCACCACCGCGCCGCTGCGCCCCTTGGCGAGCAGCGAGAGCGTCGCGGGGCTCGCCGACACCACCAGGTCGCCGCCAATCAGCGCATCGGCCTCGCCGGTGGCCACGCGGATCGCGGTGATATCTTCGGGACGCCTGGCAAGGCGCAGATGCACCGTCACCGCGCCGCCCTTCTGGGCGATCCCGGTCATGTCGATCAGCGCCGCGCCGAGGCCGTCCAGATGCGCCGCCTGAGCGAGGATCGCACCGATGGTGACCACGCCGGTGCCGCCCACGCCGGTGACAAGCGTGTTCCAGGTGTCTGAAATCTCGGGGAAAACAGGATCCGGCATGTCGGGCAGCTCGATCTCGGCCGAGGCGGACTTGCGCGGTTTGCCGCCCTCCACCGTCACGAACGAGGGGCAGAAGCCATTGAGGCAGGAGAAATCCTTGTTGCAGGTCGATTGGTCGATGGCGCGCTTGCGGCCCAGCTCGGTCTCGACCGGCACGATCGACACGCAGTTCGACTGCACGCCGCAATCGCCGCAGCCCTCGCAGATGTCGGGGTGGATGAACACCCGCCGGTCGGGGTCGGGAAAGGTCGCGCGCTTGCGCCGGCGGCGCTTCTCGGCGGCGCAGGTCTGAACATAAAGAAGAACCGTTACCCCTTTGATTTCACGCAACGATGTCTCGACCGAAATCAGCTCATCGCGGGGGTGGCGTTCGACCTCTCGGGGGAAGGCGGAGACATCGATCTCCTCCTTCGGGTCGTAGACCAGCACCACCTTGGCCGCCCCGGCCGCGAGCATCTCGGCGGCGATCTTCGGTGCGTCCAGCCCGCCGTCGTTACCTTGCCCCCCGGTCATGGCCACGGCGTCGTTGTAGAGGATCTTGTAGGTCATTGTCGTGCCGGCCGCGATGGCGGCGCGGATCGCCATGATCCCGGAGTGGTTATAGGTGCCGTCGCCGATGTTCACAAACACATGGGGGGTGGTGGAAAACGGCGCCTCGCCGATCCAGTTCGCCCCTTCGCCGCCCATCTGGGTAAAGCCGAGCGTTTCGCGGTCCATGAATTGCACAAGGTAGTGGCAGCCGATCCCCGCATAGGCGCGCGATCCCTCGGGGAGCCTGGTGGAGGTGTTGTGCGGACAGCCCGAGCAGAAATAGGGAAGCCGCGTGGCGAGGGCCGGGGCGTTGTCGGGCACGGCGCCGGCGGCGAGCGCGGCGCGGGCCGCCTTCAGCCGCGCGCTCTCGCGCCCCTCGGCGGCGATCAGCGCGCCCAGCTTCTGCGCGATCATCACCGGATCGAGCACGCCGTGGGCGGCAAACAGCTCTGCCCCCTGCCCGTCGCGCGCGCCCAATACCCGCACCGGCTGGCCAAACAGCAGGTCTTTCACCTGCCCCTCGATCAGCTTGCGCTTCTCCTCGACCAGCACGATCAGCTCCAGCCCCTCGGCCCAGTCGGCAAAGCTTGCCCGGTCCAGCGGCCAGACCTGGCCGACCTTGTAGGCGGTGATCCCGAGCCGGTCGGCTTCGCCCGCGTCGATCCCCAGCAATTCCAGCGCATGGGCGAGATCGAGCCAGGATTTGCCGGCGGCGACGACGCCGATTTTCGCGCCGGGCTGGCCAAGCTTGCGCTGGTCGATCCGGTTGGCGCGGGCAAACGCCTCGGCGGCGGGGATCTTGTAGCGGTGCAGGCGCGGCTCCTGCGGCACGCGATCATCCACCAGCCGGATGCTCAGCCCGCCCTCGGGCATCTGAAACGCCGGGGCAACGAACGCCATCCGGTCGAGCCGGCCATCGACCACGGCGGTGCTTTCCACCGTGTCCTTGATCAGCTTCAGCCCCACCCAGAGCCCGGAGAACCGGCTGAGCGCCCAGCCATAAAGGCCGTAGTCGAGCACCTCCTGCACGCCCGCAGGCGAGAGCACCGGCATACCGGCATCCACCGCCGCCCAGTCGGAGGCGTGCACCACGGTGGAGGATTCACCGGTGTGGTCGTCGCCCATCGCCATCAGCACGCCGCCATGGGGCGAGGTGCCGGCCATGTTCACATGCCGCATCACGTCGCCCGAGCGATCGACCCCCGGCCCCTTGCCGTACCACAGGCCAAACACGCCATCGAACCGCCCCTCGCCGCGCAGTTCCGCCTGCTGCGCGCCCCAGAGCGCGGTGGCGGCGAGGTCTTCGTTCAGCGCCGGTGCAAAACGGACATCCGCCGCTTCCAGCGCGGCGTGCTGGCGCTGCATCCAGGTATCGAGCGAGCCCAGCGGCGAGCCGCGATAGCCGGTGACGTAACCGGCGGTGTTCAGCCCCGCTGCCCGGTCGCGCGCCTTCTGCATCAGCACCAGCCGCACCAAAGCCTGCGTGCCGGTGATCAGAACCGGGCTCGCGGTGAGGTCGAAGCGCTCTTCAAGGCTGTGGCTGGGCTTGGTCATGGGCGCGATGCTAGGAGAAAAAACCGTGGCGGTAAAACGACAAACCGCACCCGCGGTCGGCTTTTCACATGACGTTTGCGAATTGCTGGTATACCACTGAACGCGGGAAACTTTACGCGGTCAAACAATGGACTGGGACAAGCTCAGGATATTCCACGCTGTGGCGGATGCGGGCTCGCTCACGCATGCGGGGGATACGCTTAACCTCAGCCAATCGGCGGTGTCGCGCCAGATCCGCGGGCTTGAGGAAAGCCTGAACGCCACGCTGTTCCACCGCCATGCGCGCGGGCTGATCCTGACCGAGCAGGGCGAGTTGCTGTTCGACGCGACCAAGGCGATGAGCCAGCGGCTCGACGCCGCCGTGGCCCGTATCCGCGATTCCAAGGAAGAGGTGTTCGGCGAGCTGCGCGTCACCACCACCACGGGGTTCGGCTCGCTCTGGCTCGCGCCACGCCTGCCCAAGCTCTACGAGAAGCACCCCGACCTGAAGATCGACCTGATGCTCGAAGAACGCGTGCTCGACCTGCCGATGCGCGAGGCCGACGTGGCGATCCGCATGAAAGAGCCGAGCCAGGCCGATCTGGTGCGCAAGCGGCTGATGAGCGTGAACATGCGGCTCTACGCGATGCCGGGTTACCTCAATGCGCACGGCCGGCCCGAGCGCAAGGAAGACCTGCATTTCCACCGGCTGATCTGCATGAACACCACCTCGACCCAGGTCAGCGCCGGCGCGAGCTACGTGCAGGAGCTTCTGACCTACGACATCGAATCGCTGCTCACCGTGAACAATTATTTCGGCGTGCTGCAGGCGGTGCTGAACGGGCTCGGCATCGGTGTGCTGCCCGACTACGTGACCCACGATTTTGCCGATCTCGAACGCGTCCTGCCGTTCAGCGAGTCGAAGGAAATTCCGGTGTTCCTCGCCTACCCCGAAGAATTGCGCCATTCCAAGCGAGTCGCGGCGTTTCGCGATTTCATTGTCGAAGAAATCTTCGAATACCGCCGCCAGATGAGCGGTTGACGCGAGACGGGGGCCGAATGGCGACTTCACCAACGCTCTACAGCGGGCATCTCATCATCCACACCGGCGACCCCAAGACCGGGTCGACCTCGGTCCAGGAGGCGTTCGCGCGCGGCGACGTGGCGCTCGCCGAGGGGCGCGTGGCCTATCCGCTCGACAAAGGGCAATTCAACCACAACGGCGTATTTCGGCGAAAGCGTATGGGCGGCCTCATCCCGATCGCGTCGATTCCGCTCGAAAAGCCGTTCCAGCGCTTTGCGAAACGGACGCTGCAACAGAACGCGGACGTGACCGTGCTATCGGCCGAACGCCTCCAATCGGTCCGCCCCGACGCCCTCGCGCGCGCCCTTGCGCTGTACCTGCCAACCGAGGCGGGCCGGCTGTCCGTGGTCACCTACCTGCGGCCGCATACGCCGCGCATCATGTCCGGGCTGAGCGAGCGGATCAAGACCGGCGGCGCGGTGCTCGACCCCTGGGCGCTGCTCGAATACCGGTCGCGCACGGGAATGCACTATGCGCCGCGCCTGGCGGCCTGGCGCGATGCCTTCGGCGCGGCCCATATCGCGCGCCCGGCGATCCGCTCCGAACTCGCCGGCGGCGACGCGCTGGAAGACCTGATGGAGACGGCGCTTGGGCCCGGCCAGGTGCGGATCACCCGCCGCCAGCCGAGCAATGTCAGCCTCGGCGTGGAAGATCTGATGCGGATCCAGGTGATCCAACGCGCCAACCGCGGCCTCAGCCGGACACAGCGTCACGCGCTCGGCTGGTATCTGTCGCTCCGTCTCGACACTCTGCGTCCGGCCGGCCTGCCCTCAACCCCGTTGCGCGCCCACAAGCGCCTCGCCGAACGCATGCGCCGGGCCTATGCCGCTGACGCCCGCGCGGTCGATGCCGCCCGGTTCGCCGGGCGCCCGCTCCTGGCCGACGCGCTCGACGCGGCGGTCGATACCGCCCTGGCCGCACGCCTCCCGCTGCACCCGTCGGCCTGGCTCTCGGCCGAGGAAATCGCCGGGCTGCGCGAGCGGGCGGTGGCGTTTGCACGGGTGGTCACCGCGCCCGGATGGGACGCGGCGTATCAACGCGAACGCATGGACCTGATCCAGGGCTGGCCCCTCGCGGCGCCGGACATCGGATAGCTCCGCCCCAGCCATGCATGCGCCGCATAGCCGCATTGCAGCATTTGCCCTTGCGGCTTCCTCATTCTGCCCATAAATCGAGCTCAAAGCCGGTTATCGAGGCAACTCTGATCGGCTTTTACCTCCCTGTTGGACTTAGGCCGGGCCTTGTGCCCGGTCTTTTTTTGCCGCCCGCGCGCCGATGCCGCGTGGCGGGGCCTTCCCCAACCCGGCCCCATCCCGTATGACACCGCCAATGACACTGCCGCAGGGGGATGCTGTCCGTGAGCCACGAACCCGAAATCACCGAAGAGCTGATCGCCGCGCACGGGATCAAGCCGGACGAATACGCCGAAATCCTGCGGATCCTGAACCGGAGCCCGAATTTCACCGAGCTGGGCATCTTCTCGGCGATGTGGAACGAGCATTGCTCCTACAAATCCTCGAAGAAGTGGCTGCGCACCCTGCCCACCGAAGGGCCGCAGGTGATCTGCGGGCCGGGTGAGAACGCCGGCATCGTCGACATCGGCGACGGCCAGGCCATCGTGTTCAAGATGGAGAGCCACAACCACCCGTCCTACATCGAGCCCTATCAGGGCGCGGCCACCGGCGTGGGCGGCATCCTGCGCGACGTGTTCACGATGGGCGCACGGCCAATCGCGGCGATGAACTCCTTGAGCTTCGGCGAGGTGGATCACCCCAAGACCAAGCGCCTCGTGCATGGCGTGGTCGAGGGCGTGGGCGGCTACGGCAACTGCTTCGGCGTGCCCACCATCGGCGGCGAAGTGCGCTTCCATTCCGCCTACAACGGCAACTGCCTGGTCAACGCCTTTGCCGCCGGGCTGATCGACACCGACAAGATTTTTTACTCGGCAGCCTCGGGCGTGGGCATGCCGGTGGTCTATCTCGGCGCCAAGACCGGGCGCGACGGCGTCGGCGGCGCCACCATGGCTTCGGCCGAGTTCGACGACACGATCGAGGACAAGCGCCCGACCGTGCAGGTCGGCGATCCGTTCACCGAAAAGCGCCTGATGGAAGCCACGCTGGAGCTGATGGCCACCGGCGCTGTGATCTCGATCCAGGACATGGGCGCGGCCGGCCTCACCTGTTCGGCGGTCGAGATGGGCGACAAGGGCGCGCTCGGCATCCGGCTCGACCTCGACGCCGTGCCGCAGCGCGAAGACAACATGACCGCCTACGAGATGATGCTGTCGGAAAGCCAGGAGCGCATGCTCATGGTGCTGAACCCCGAGAAGGAAGACGTGGCCCGCGCGGTGTTCGAGAAATGGGATCTCGATTTCGCCATCGTCGGCGAGACCCTGCCCGAAGACCGCTTCGTGATCATGCACAAGGGGCAATGCTGGGCCGACCTGCCGCTGCGCGCGCTCTCGGGCAACGCGCCGGAATACGACCGGCCGTGGGAAGAGACCGCCCCCGCCGACCCGCTCGACGACGTGCCGGAGATCGACCCGATCGACGGCCTGAAGGCGCTGATCTCGTCGCCCAACTACGCCGCCAAGCAGTGGGTCTACGAGCAATACGACCACATGGTGATGGCCGACACGGTGCGCGCGCCCGGTCTCGGTGCCGGCGTGGTCCGCGTGCATGGCACGACCAAAGCGATCGCCTTCACCTCCGACGTCACGCCGCGCTACGTGAAGGCCAACCCGGTCGAGGGTGGCAAGCAGGCGGTGGCGGAAGCCTACCGCAACCTCACCGCCGTCGGCGCCACGCCGCTGGCCACCACCGACAACCTCAACTTCGGCAACCCGGAAAAGCCCGAAATCATGGGCCAGTTCGTCGGTGCGATCAAAGGCATCGGCCAGGCGGTCGAGGCGCTGGATATGCCGATCGTCAGCGGCAACGTCTCGCTGTACAACGAAACCGACGGCGTCGGCATCCTGCCCACGCCGACGATCGGCGCGGTGGGCCTGCTGAAGAACCTTGAGGCCGACCTGATCGCCGGGGTTGCGCGCGACGGTCACGTGGCGCTGCTGATCGGCGAGACGCGTGGCCACCTCGGCCAGTCCGCCCTGCTGGCGGAAGTGTTCCACCGCGAAGACGGCGACGCGCCGCAGGTCGACCTCGTCGCCGAGAAGCGCCATGGCGATTTCGTCCGCGCCAACCGGCAGTTCATCAAGGCCTGCACCGATCTGTCCGACGGCGGCCTCGCGCTCGCCGCCTTCGAGATGGCCGAGGCGGGGGGCGTCGGTGTGCAGCTCGACGCGCACGACACGCCCACTCTGTTTGGCGAAGACCAGGCGCGCTACCTCGTCGCCTGCAATTTCGACGAGGCCGAGGCGCTGATGATCGAAGCCGGCAAGGCCGGCGTGCCGGTCGATACCGTCGGCCGCTTCACCGGCCACAGCGTGAGGTTCGCCAGATCGGAAGCGCCGCTCGACGAGTTGGCGCAGATCTTCCGCAGCAGCTTCGAGGCCAAGGCCACCTGAGACCTGTCAGGGGGGCTGTTTGCCCCCCACGCCCCACGGGCTCACCCCCAAAGGTGTTTCCGGACCGAAGAAAACGAAGGCGCCGCACCCGAGCCCATGCCACACTTGCCCGATCTCCGATCCGATTGCCAATCCTGCGCCGCGCTGTGCTGCATGGCGCTCGCCTTCGACGAGGGCGATGCCTTCGCGCTCGACAAACCGGCTGGCCTGCCCTGCCCCAACCTCGACGCCGAGATGGGCTGCACGCTCTATGGCCGGCTCGAAGCGGAAGGGTTCAAGGGCTGTGCCGCCTATGAGTGCCAGGGCGCGGGCCAGCGGGTGACGCAGGAGCTGTTCGAGGGGCGCGACTGGCGCAGCGAACCGGACCTGGCCCAGCCGATGATCGCGGCCTTCGCGGCGATGCGCCAGGTGCACGAGGGGCTGGAGCTTCTGGTCGCCGCCGGCCGGCTCGACCTGCCCGCTTCGCTCGAGGCCGCGCGCGAGGATCTGCTGGAAGATTACCTGCCGGCGGAATGGACCGAACAGCGCCTCGCCGCCTTCCTCGCCTCCGATGCGCCGGTGCGTCTCAAGGCCTTCCTGCCGCGTCTGCGCGACTGGGTCTGAGCCCAGCGCGCACGCCAGCCCTTGCGAGCGGCGCATTACCCGCCTATTTCTGTCGGAAACCATCTTCACGGGGAGACCACGCGCATGGCGATGGAAGCACACGAAATCGAGGCCCTCATCCGGGTGGCCTTTCCCGATGCCGGGATCACCATCACCGACACCGCCGGGGACGGCAATCACTGGGCCGCCGAGGTGGTCGACGAGAGCTTTCGCGGCCAGAACCGCGTGCAGCAGCAGCGCGCCGTCTATGCCGCGCTGAAGGGCACGATGGACGGGCCGAACGGCGCGCTGCACGCGCTCGCGCTGACCACCAAGGTTCCCGAATAATTCAAGCACGCGAACAGGAAGGACACAGGATGAGCGTTCAGGACAAGATCAAGACCACCGTCACCGCCAATGACGTGGTGCTCTACATGAAGGGCACCAAGGAGATGCCGAAATGCGGGTTTTCGTCCCGCGTCGCCGGCGTGCTCACCTTCATGGGCGTCGACTTTCAGGATGTCGACGTGCTTGCCGACGAGCAGATCCGTCAGGGCATCAAGGATTTTTCCGACTGGCCGACGATCCCGCAGCTCTACGTGAAGGGCGAATTCGTCGGCGGCTCGGACATCATCACCGAGATGACGCTGTCGGGCGAGCTCGACCAGCTGTTCGACGATAAGGGCATCGCCTATTCGAAAGATGCCGCCGACAAGATCCGCGAAGCCAACGGCTGATCCAGACGTCGCCGTCGATTTAAAACTCAGCGCGCCGCCCGATCCGGGCGGCGCGTTTTTTCGTTCTATCCGTTTTGACGGCGCGGGGTCCGGATCAGCGCGCTGCCTTCTCCTCGACGACCTTGGCAATCGCCTCGGCGCGCGCGGCGATCTCGGCCATGGTGTCGCGCACCGCGTCGGGCACCGCGTCGCCGGTGCCGGCCGCCTGGGCCTCGGCCAGCGCCGCTTCCAGCTCGCCAATCCGCGCTTCGGCCAGCTTGAGCTGGTCGTCGAGCCCGGCGGTCTTGTCGGCCAGCATCAGCCCGGACATCAGCAGCATCCGGCTTTCGGTCAGGTGGCGGATCTGGCTCGCGAGGGTCTGCGCCTCGGCATCGAGCATCGCCGCGGCGGAGCGCAGAAAATGCTCCTCGCCCTCCTGGCAGGCGACGTCGAAGTCGCGCGTGCCGATGGTGATCTTCACGTCAGGCATCGGCGATATCCCCCTCTGTCGTCGCGGCGCGGGCGTGCGCCTCGGCCACCAGCGGGCCGATTTCGCCCAGCACCGCGTCAAGCTCGGCACGGTCGGCGCCCTGCACCGCGCGCAGCGCGTCGAGTTCGGCCATCATCGACTTGTTCACCAGGTGCGGCTCGGCCAGCCCCTCGGCAATCGCCTCGCGCAGTGCTACGTTGTTGGCGCGCAGCTCGGCGTTCACCCGCGACAGCCGCGATACCGCCGCCTCTTCCTCGACCAGCAGCGCGCGCAGCCGGTCGACTTCGCTGGCGAGGGTCTCGACCGCGCCATCCTGCTTTTGCTTGATCGCGCGCACCCGCTCTTCGAGCTGCGCATTCGCGGTGCGCTCGTCGGCGAGTGCCGCGGTCAGCTGCGCCACCTCTTCGCTGTCGCCCGTGCTGGCCTCGGCCTCGGTGGGGCGCTCAAGCGCCTCGAGCCCGCTGCCGATCCGGTCGAGCGCGGCTGTGATCCTGGCCTGGAGATCGGAAATGTCCGTCATGGTCTGCCCGCTGTCTGGCTGTTGTCGTTAAAAGCTCACGCCCGGCGCTTGCGCGAATCGCGCGCGCCGGTCTCGGCTGCGAGTTTACCCAAAGCCTGCGGGAAATGCGCCCCCTTTGCTTCCAAGCACTTGGGAGGCGCGCTTGAACTTGTCGCCCCGGCTGATATGCACGGGGTCATGACCGCATTGGCAGGACGAGGAGGCCCCCCGTGGACATCGCAACCCTTCGAGACCAACACCCCGAGCACTGGATGCGCGCCGCCGCCGTGCGGATGCTCGCGGTCGACGCCGTGCAGGCGGCGAACTCGGGCCACCCCGGCATGCCGATGGGCATGGCCGACGTCGCCACCGTGCTGTTTTCCAGGCACCTGAAATTCGATGCCAAGGCGCCGAACTGGTATGACCGCGACCGCTTCGTGCTGTCCGCCGGGCATGGCTCGATGCTGCTCTACGCGCTCCTGCACCTCACCGGCTACGAAGACATGACGATCGAGCAGATCAGGAACTTCCGCCAATGGGGCGCGATTACTGCCGGCCACCCGGAATACGGCCACGCCTCGGGCGTCGAGACCACCACCGGCCCGCTCGGTCAGGGCATCGCCACCGCCGTTGGCATGGCGATGGCCGAGGAGGCGCTGCGCGCGCGCTACGGGCGCAAGATGCAGGACCACTACACCTACGTGATCGCCGGCGACGGCTGCCTGATGGAGGGCATCAGCCACGAGGCGATCGGCCTCGCCGGCAAGCAGCGCCTCGGCAGGCTGATCGTGATGTGGGACAACAACAACATCTCGATCGACGGCGAGATCTCGCTGTCGGACGTGACCGACCAGCGCAAGCGCTTCGCCGCCGCCGGCTGGCAGGTGCTGGCCTGCGACGGCCATGACCCCGACGATATCGATCGCGCGCTGACCGAGGCGAAACAGTCGAAAAAGCCCACGCTGATCGATTGCAAAACGCATATCGGCTTCGGCTCGGCGGTGCAGGACAGCCCGAAGGCGCATGGCTCGCCGCTCGGCGCCGACAACATCAAGGCCCTGCGCGAAACCTATGGCTGGAGCCATCCGCCGTTCGAGATCCCCGCCGATATCGCCGGCTGGTGGGCCGAGGTGGGCACGCGCGGCGGCAAAGACCGCGACGCATGGCAGGCGCGCTTCGCGGCGCTGACCACGCAGCGCCAGGCCGAGATCACCCGGGTGTTCGAGGGCGGCGCGCCGCGCCGGTTGTCAGCCACGATCAAGGCGCTGAAAAAGCAGATCAGCGACGAGGCCCCGAAGCTGGCCACCCGCAAATCGTCGGAAATGGTGCTCGAAGTGGTCAACCCGATCATGCCCGAGAATATCGGCGGCTCGGCCGACCTGACCGGCTCGAACAACACCAAGACCGGCGATCTCGACATCTTCGACGCCACCAACCGCAAGGGCCGCTACGTGCATTTCGGCATCCGCGAGCACGCCATGGCGGCGGCGATGAACGGCATGGTTCTGCATGGCGGCGTGCGCGCCTACGGCGGCACCTTCATGGTGTTCACCGACTACGCGCGCGGCGCGATGCGGCTCTCGGCGCTGATGGGGGTGCCCACGGTCTATGTGATGACGCATGACAGCATCGGGCTGGGCGAAGACGGGCCGACCCACCAGCCGGTGGAGCACCTCGCGATCTGCCGCGCCACGCCCAACACCCACACCTTCCGCCCCTGCGACACGGTCGAGACAGCGGAGGCCTGGGAGCTGGCGCTGACCAGCACCAAAACGCCCAGCGTGCTGGCGCTGAGCCGCCAGAACCTGCCGACCCTGCGCACCGAGCACCGCCAGAAAAACCTCACCGCCCAAGGCGCCTACGTGCTCGCCGAGGCCAGCGGCAAACGCCAGGCGATCCTGATCGCCACCGGCTCGGAGGTCGAGATCGCGATGGCGGCGCGCGCGGCGCTGGAGGCCGAGGGGATCGGCACCCGCGTGGTCTCGATGCCGTCGATGGAGCTGTTTGGCGCACAGGACGAGGCGTATCGGCGCAAGGTGCTGCCCGCCGGCCCCGTGCGCGTCGGCATCGAAGCGGGCTTGCGCGATGGCGGCTGGGACCGCTGGCTGCTCGGCGAACGCGGGCGCGAGGCCAAGCAGGCTTTCGTCGGCATGGACAGCTTCGGCGCCTCCGCCCCGGCCGAGCGGCTCTACGCGGAGTTCGGCATTACGGTCGAGAACGTGGTGGAAAAGGTGAAAGCGCTGATCGGCTGACGCGCCGCCGCCCGCCGGGCGACCTTGCGCGCGCAACACCGCCCCCGCCCGGCTCCGGCCCGGCGGGGGTTTCGTTTTCAGTGTGCCGCTGTCGTCTTGCCGGTCACCGCCGCGATCGCCGGGCCGATCACCCGCGTGGCCAGCGGAATCAGCAGCACGCCGAGCACGAGGCCAAACACGCCGTCCAGCGCCGCCGTGGCGGCCCAGTTCACCGCCCCGGCCCAAGCTTGCGGCACGTTGTGCGCGACCGCCTCGGCCCAGTGGTGGATCGTGTCGTAGACCGGGTTCCAGCCCAGCTCGTGCAGCCCGTGGACGATGATGTTGCCGCCGACCCAGAGCATCGCCGCGGTGCCGACGATGGTGAGCAGTTTCATCACCTTCGGCATCAGTTTCACCAGCCCGCGCCCGGCCGAACGGGTCAGCCCCAGCCGGCCGCGTCCGGCCATGACGAGGCCGACATCGTCCATCTTCACCAGCAGCGCCACCGAGCCGTAGACCGCCACGGTGATCCCCACCGCGACGATCGCGAGCGTGGCCGCCTGCATCCAGACATTGCCGGTCGCGATCGCCGAGAGCGCGATCGTCATGATCTCGGCGGAGAGGATGAAATCGGTCTTGATCGCGCCCGAGACCTTTTCACGCTCGAGGTGCATCGGGTCGCCCTCGACATGCTCGGCGGCGTCGATCACGTGCTCGCCCGGAAACAAGGCGTGCCAGATCTTCTCGGCCCCTTCGAAGCACAGGTAGGACCCGCCCAGCATCAGGAGCGGCGTGATCAGCCAAGGCGCGAAGGCCGACAGCAGCAGCCCCGCCGGCAGCAAGATCACCAGCTTGTTGCGGATCGAGCCGAGCGCGATCTTACCAACGATCGGCAGCTCGCGCGAGGCGGCGAAGCCGTGCACGTATTTCGGCGTGACGGCCGCGTCGTCGATCACCGCGCCGGCCGCTTTCGCGCCGGCCTTGGCCGCCTGCGCCGCGACATCGTCCAACGAGGCTGCCGCCACCTTGGCGATGCCCGCCACGTCGTCGAGTAACGCCAGAAGTCCGCTCATCCTTCACCTCTCACCGGTCGATTGCGGCCAAGGTAACGGATCGTTCCCCGCAGGCAAGGGCAACAATGCCCGGCGCCGGCTCAGCCAAACAGCCGGCGCACGTCCATTGTGAAGGCGCGCTCGACATCCTCCATCTCGCCCGCCGAGACATGCGCGCGCAGCACCGCGACCACGGCCGCCACCGCCTGCGCCACGTCATCGAGCGGATCGGTCTCGAAATCGCGTTGCAGCCGCGCCGCGACATCGGCGACGCTGCGCATCTTCACCGGCGCGCGCGACGGATTCCAGCCCTCGTAGTAGATGCCCCGGATCAGCGTCGGCATCTGTGCGGCAAACTGCGCCGCCTCCTCGACCCCGAGGTGATCGCGCAGCACATGCAGCACCGCACGCAACAGCCGGTAGGCGCGTTGCTTGTGATCCCAGCCAACATGCGCGTCGACCTGGTTGATCCAGATATTCGCGGCCTCGACCGACTGGTCGATGATCGCGAGTCCCCGTGCAGACATGACATCCTCCTATGTTAAGTTAGTATCTTATAATATATAGGCCTTGCCCGCCGCGTTCACCTGCGTCACGGCGGGGATTGGCCGATCGCGGCCCCGATTTGCCGCAGATCATGGCGCGCGCGCACCTGGCGGGGGGATAATTTCGTTGTGGAGGATGCTATGGAAACCAGACCGCAAATCACCTTCCGTGGGCTTGATACGTCGCCCAATCTGACCAGCATCATCGAGGAGAAGCTCGACAAGCTCGAGCGGTTCTACGACCGGATCACCTCGTGCCGGGTCACCGTCGAACTGCTCAGCGCCCAGGGTCGCAAAGGCAAGATCTACAAGGTTGATGTCGAGCTCGAAGTGCCCGGCGGCGTGATCATCGTCAACCGCAAGCCCGGCGACATCGCCGCGCATGAAGATCCGCGCGTGGCGATCCGCGACAGTTTCGACGCCGCCCGCCGCCAGCTTGAAGACCACGTGCGCAAGACCGGCGGCGTGCATGTGAAACCGGAGCTGGAAAAGCGCTACGGTACGGTGGTGCGCCTGTTCGCCGCCGAGGGCTATGGCTTCGTGGCGATGGAGGACGGGCGCGAGGTGTTCTTCGACCGCTCCAGCGTGACCGGGACCGGCTGGGACACGCTCGACCTCGACTCGCAGGTGGCGTTCGCCCTGATGACCGGCGAAAAGGGGCTCTACGCCGCGAACCTCTCGCTGCGGGGCTGACCGCGCCCGGGCCCGAGCTTTTGGCCTTGCCCGGGGGGGCCGGATCGGCCAGAACCCGGGCATGACCAACAAGATCGCCATCGTCCTGGGGCTGCTGATCGTCGCCGTCTTCGCGGTCGACGCTTATGCCTACGGCGGCACCTTGCCGGTGTTTCTCGGCAAGAAGATGATCGAGTTTCTCACCTGGATCTCGTTCTGGCGCTGATGCGCGCGGGGTGCATGGCCGCCATGCCTTGACACTGGCGCGCCATTCCCGAAGGTTGGCTCCGCGTATTTCCGCGCGCGCCGGCCCGGCCGGAGCGCCACAACTAGCCCAAGGATTGAACAGATGACGGTCAAGGTAGCCATCAACGGTTTTGGACGGATCGGTCGCAACGTGCTGCGCGCGCTGGAGGAATCGGGGCGCAAGGATGTCGAAGTTGTTGCCATCAACGATCTCGGCCCGGTCGAGACCAATGCCCACCTCCTGCAATTCGACAGCGTGCATGGCCGCTTCCCGAAACAGGTCAAGGTCAAGGGCAACAGCATCGACGCCGGCTCCGGCCCGATCGAGGTGACCGCGATGCGCAACCCCGACGATCTGCCCTGGGGCGACGTCGATATCGTGCTTGAATGCACCGGCATCTTCACCGCCAAGGAGAAGGCCAAGATCCACCTCGAAAACGGCTCGTCGCGGGTGCTCGTCTCCGCCCCCTCGGCCGGCGCCGACAAGACCATCGTCTACGGCGTGAACCACGACACGCTGACCAAGGACGACCTGATCGTTTCGAACGCGTCCTGCACCACCAACTGCCTCGCCCCGGTGGCGAAGGTGCTGCAGGATACCGTCGGCATCAAGCGCGGCTTCATGACCACGATCCACAGCTACACCGGCGACCAGCCGACGCTCGACACGATGCACAAAGACCTCTACCGCGCCCGCGCGGCGGCGATGAGCATGATCCCGACCTCGACCGGCGCGGCCAAGGCCGTGGGCCTGGTGCTGCCCGAGCTGAACGGGCTGCTCGACGGCGTGGCGATCCGCGTGCCGACGCCGAACGTCTCGGTTGTCGACCTCACCTTCGAGGCGCACCGCGACACGACCGTGGAAGAGATCAACGCCGCGATCAAAGCCGCCGCCAGCGCCGGCCCGCTGAAAGGCATCCTCGGCTACACCGAGGTGGCGAATGTGTCGATCGACTTCAACCACGACCCGCATTCCTCGACCTTCCACATGGACCAGACCAAGGTGATGGACGGCAATTTCGTCCGCATCCTGACCTGGTACGACAACGAATGGGGCTTCTCCAACCGCATGCTCGACACCGCGGTGGAGATGGGCAAATACCTCTGATCCACGCCCCGGATCACGCAAGCGTGACAGAAAGGCCGCCTCTCGGGGCGGCCTTTTCCTTTGTGAACAAGGGCTTCTCAGCCATGCGCCCAGCGCAAGGCCGTTATCGCTAACAGGCCGTTGTGCTGCGCCGCAGCATCCCTAGATCCAGGGCAGCAACAATGACCCAACCACGAAAGGACATGTCATGACTGCATTCGATACCATCCGCGAGGCGCTGGCCAAACGCGCCATGTACCGCAGGACCGTGCGCGAGATCGAGGCCCTGCCCGTCGAGTTCGCGATCGAAGACATCGGGCTGAACCCCTACGACGCCAAGGATATCGCCCGCAAAGCCGTCTACGGCGCCTGAGGCGATGCCACGGGAAGGCGAGCCGGCGACACCGGGACCGCAAAAACGGGATATGACATGCTGAAGGGCCGGTTTCGCACCGGCCCTGTGGTTTTCGGGGGGGATTGCGCCGGGTGGGGCGCAGCCTGCGCGATCAACCGGAGAACTTGACCGCGAGCCGGGCGCGCACGTCAGGCGTGACGAAGCGCGACACGTCGCCGCCGAGCCGGGCGATCTCCTTCACCAGCTTCGAGGCGATCGGCTGATACTTGGCTTCCGCCATCAGGAACACCGTCTCGACCGAGCTGTCGAGCACGCGGTTCATGCCGACCATCTGGTATTCGTATTCGAAATCCGCCACGGCGCGCAGGCCGCGCACGATAATCTGCGCGCCAACGTCATGGGCGCAGTGGATCAGCAGGTTTTCGAACGGGTGGGCGACGATCTCGGTGCCGGTCTCGGCGGCGAGCGCGGCGCATTCGGCCTCGACCATCTCGACCCGCTCCTCGAGCGTGAACAGCGGCGTCTTGCCGTGGTTGATCGCCACGCCGATCACCAGCCGGTCGACCAGCGCGCAGGCGCGCTTGATGATGTCGAGATGCCCGAGCGTGATCGGATCGAAGGTGCCGGGATAGAGACCGATGCGCATGGGGCTACTCCTCGCTTGGCGCGCACGCAACAATATTACGCCTGTGATTGCAAGGGCTTTCCGCGCCGCGGCGTGCCCCCGCCCGGCTCAGTAGCCCATGATCATGTTCTTCAGCGCCTCGGCCTGGTTGGCGAGCTCGTCGAGCCGCGCCTTGACCACGTCGCCGATCGAAACGAGGCCCACCATCTTGCCGTCTTCCATCACCGGCATGTGGCGGAAGCGGTGTTCGGTCATCATCTGCAACACCCGGATCGCGCGGTCGCCCGGCACGCAGGTGATGAGCTCCTTGGTCATGATGTCGTCGACCTTGTCCTGCAGGCAGACCGTGCCGCGCTTGCCAAGCTCGCGCACGATATCGCGCTCGGTGACGATGCCGAGCGGCGTGGCCTCGCCTTCGCAGACAATCAGGCCGCCGATCCGTTTCTCCGACAGCACGTTCGCCGCCTCGCCCACCGTGGTGCCGGGCGCCACCTTGAGCACCCCCTGGGTCGCTTTGTCCTTCAGGATCTGGCTGATGAGCATCTGTGTCCTCCCTGGCTCGGCCCCGTTTGGCGGGGGTCACGAAGCCTCGCGCAGGGTGCGACATGTTGTCAAGTCATGGCTTCGAGCCGGGCCACCTCGGCGCGCAGCCCCGCGACCAGCAGGTCGGCCACCCGTGCCGCCCGGGCGTTGCGCGCATCGGCGGCGTGGCGCAGCAGGTAGTAGCTGCGGGTGAGCGAAAACGCCTCGGGCAGCACCTTCACCAGCCCCGGCACGAACGGCAGCGAGAAATCGTGGGCGATCCCCAGCCCCGCCCCCTCGCGCAGAAAGCCGAGCTGCACCGAGACCGCGTTGGACGCCAGCGCCACCGTCTCGGCGCCGATCTCGGCGAGGTAGTCGAGCTCTTCGTCGAAGATCATGTCGGGGATGTAGCCCACCACCGGATGCCCTCGCACGTCCGTGAGCGCACGGATCGGCGGCGCGGTCTTGAGGTACTCGCGGTGCGCGACGAGGTGCAGGCGATACTCGGTGATCTTCTGCACCGTCAGCCGCCCGGCGGCCGGGGGCGACACGACGATGGCAAAATCGGCCTCGCGCCGCGACAGGTTCACCACCCGCGGCAGCGCGACGATCTGCAACTCCAGCGCCGGGTGCTCGGCGCGGATCGCGGCGCAGACACGCGGCAGCAGGAAGTTGGCGCAGCCGTCGGGCGCGCCGATCCGCACCTGCCCGGTCAGCCCCGCCGCCGGGCCGCTCAGCGCCTCGGCCCCGGCCTCGACCGCGCGCTCGGCCGCCTCGGCATGGGCCATCAGCCGCCCGCCCGCCTCGGTCAGCGCGTAACCGCTGGGCGCGCGCACGAACAGCGCCGCGCCGAGCGCCCCTTCCAGCCGGGCGATCCGCCGCCCCACCGTGGCCGGGTCGCGCCGCAGCACCTTGCCGGCCGCCGACAGGCTTTCGCCGCGCGCCACGGCAAGGAAGACGCGCAGATCGTCCCAGTCCGGGGCCATGCTCAGCCCTCTTCGCCGTCGAAATAGTCGAGCGTGTCCGCCGCCCGGCCGATGAAGCGGACCACCGGCGCGCCGGTCCCGGCGAAGGAGGTGACCGCGAACTTGCCGCTGTCGGGGTATTCCACCACCTCCGGTTCGAGCCGGGTGGAGACGGTCAGGAACTTCAGCGGCGCCTGCGAGGTGTTTTCGACCTGGTGCGCGGTGCCGCCATCGCCCGGCGGCGCGGCGATCACATCGCCGGCGCGCACGGGGGCGCTCTGATCGCCGCAATGATAGGTGCCCTCGCCGTCGAGGATCAGCATCATCTCTTCGTTCACGTGGTGGGCATGGCGGGGAAAGGCGCGCTTGCCGGGCGCCAGCACGCACAGGCTCACGCCCAGCTTCTCGGCCCCGATCGCATGCGTCAGCGAGGCGAAGTCGGCCACGAAGGCGGCGCCGTTGCCAATCGCGCGGGTCTCGACATCGTCGAGGTTGAGGATCTGTTTCATGCGCGCCTCCCGGATCTCATCTTGCAATATTGCAAAACCACTTTGAGAACTTGCCGCTTTTCTTGGCAAATTTGCAAGCCTAGAGTGCCCGCAACCGAAACCGGGAGGATCACCGCATGTATGAAGTCGACCATTGGATCAACGGCCAGCACGTGAAGGGCACGTCGGGCCGCACCGCCGATATCTACAACCCCGCCACCGGCGAGGTGCAGGGCCGCGTGCCGCTGGCCACGACGGCCGAACTGGACGATGCCGTCGCCAAGGCCGCCGAGGCGCAGATCGGCTGGGCCGCGACCAACCCGCAGCGCCGCGCCCGGGTGATGATGAAGTTCGGCGACCTGATCCACCGCGATATGGACAAGCTGGCCGAAACCCTGTCGCGCGAGCATGGCAAGACCATCCCCGACGCCAAGGGCGATATCCAGCGCGGCCTCGAAGTGGTCGAGGTCTGCATGGGCGCGCCGCATATGCTGAAGGGCGAGTTCATGGATTCCGGCGGGCCGGGCATCGACCTCTACTCGATGCGCCAGCCGCTCGGCGTGGTCGCCGGCATCACCCCGTTCAACTTCCCCGCGATGATCCCGCTCTGGAAGCTCGCGCCGGCCATTACTGCCGGCAACGCGATGATCCTGAAGCCCTCCGAGCGCACCCCGTCGACCAGCGTGATGCTGGCCGAGCTGCTGCAGGAAGCGGGCCTGCCCGATGGCGTGCTGCAAGTGGTGCATGGCGACAAGGAAAGCGTTGACGCGATCCTCGACAACGAGACGGTTCAGGGCGTGGGCTTTGTCGGCTCGACGCCGATCGCGCAATACATCTATGGCCGCGCCGCCGCCAACGGCAAACGCGCCCAGTGTTTCGGCGGCGCCAAGAACCACATGATCATCATGCCCGACGCCGATATGGAAAAGGCCGCCGACGCGCTTGTGGGCGCGGGCTACGGCGCCGCCGGCGAGCGCTGCATGGCGATCTCGGTCGCCGTGCCGGTGGGTCAGGAGACCGCCGACAAGCTGGTCGAGTTGCTGGTGCCCCGGATCGAAAAACTGAAGGTCGGCCCCTATACGGCGGGCGACGATCTCGACTACGGGCCGCTGATCACCGGCCAGGCGCTCGACCGGGTGAAGGGGCTGATCACCTCGGGCGTCGAGCAAGGCGCGACGCTGGTGACCGACGGGCGCGATTTCTCGCTCCAGGGCTATGAAAACGGCTTCTTCGTCGGCCCGACGCTGTTTGACAACGTCACCCCCGAAATGGACATCTACAAGGAAGAGATCTTCGGCCCGGTGCTGAGCCAGGTGCGCACCGACAGCTACGAAGAAGCGCTCAAGCTGGTGATGGACAACACCTATGGAAACGGCACGGCGATCTACACCGCCGATGGCGAGATCGCGCGCGATTTCGCCTCCCGGGTCAACGTCGGCATGGTTGGCATCAACTTCCCGATCCCGGTGCCGCTCAGCTACTTCACCTTCGGCGGCTGGAAAAAGTCGGCGTTCGGCGATCTCAACCAGTATGGCCCCGATGCCTTCCGCTTCTATACCCGCACCAAGACGGTGACCGAGCGCTGGTTCCAGCACATCGGGCATGGCGCCGAAACCGCCTTCAAGCCGATGGACTAAGCCGCGCCAGACGGTAAAAGAGACCAAGGGCCCGGGCCATGCCCCGGGCCCTTTCATGTTGAGGACACAGGGGTGTCATGCCGGTTTCATTTCAAATCGTGCCGGAGCGCGGCCTCACGATCGTCACCTATTCGGGGTTCGTCACGATCGAAGACTCGATGATCGCGGCCGAGCGCTACGTGGCGCACCCCGATTTTCACGCCGATCAGAAGTTCCTGTTCGACTCGACCGAAGTCACCGGGCACGAGAAAGACTTCGTCAAGTTCTTCCAGATGCAGGGGAAAATGGTCGAACTCTTTGCCACGACGGGGCGCGACCAGCTCGTCGGCTGCCTCGCCCCGACCGAGACCGCCCGCGAGATGGCGGTGCTGGTGCAGCGCGGCTGGGCGCCGGTCGACCACCTGGTGATGTTGATCCACGAAGACGAGGCAGAGGTCCTGGCTTTCCTCGGCCAGCCCGAATCCAGCCTCGCCGATCTGATCGCGGCGACGCGCGTGAGCGGCTGACACCGGCGCGTCACGCGCGCTCACATTCGCGCGAGAGCATGTGTCTGCGGGTAGCAACGCCGCCCTGCGGGTGCTAGCAGATTGCCATCGAGCAACATGCGAACAGGCTTGACCATGCATCATTCCCGTCTCACCCGGCGCGGCTTCGTCGCCGCCGCAGCAGCCCTGCCCCTCTTTGCCCCCGCCGTGCTGCGCGCCGAAACGGCCGCGCCCGACGTCGAGGCCGACGAGGTGATCCGCCGCAACATCTCGTCGTTCCAGACGATGAACTGGCAGGACCATTTCGAGACCCTCGGCAAGGGCGCGATCGTCGCCGACACGGTCAGCCGGGCGCTGCATTTCTGGTCCGGCGACGGCGAGACCTACAAGCTCTACCCCACCTCGGTGCCGCGCTCCGACGAGCTCACCAAGCGGGGCTACACCGAGATCGTGCGCAAGAAGGTGGGGCCGACCTGGACCCCCACCGCCTCGATGCACGAGCGCTTTCCTGATTTGCCCGAGGTGCTGCCCGCCGGCCCCGCCAACCCGCTCGGCACCCATGCGCTCTACCTGTCCTGGCCCGCCTACCTGATCCACGGCACCCATGACACCCGCAAGATCGGCCGGCGCAGCTCGGACGGTTGCATCGGGCTCTACAACGAAAAGATCGCCGAGCTTTTCACCCTCGCCCCGGTCGGCACCCAGGTGCGGCTGGTCTGAACCCGGCCCGGCCGCCACGAGGGTAGACAGACGCACCGGCACCGCTATCATCCCGCCATATTGCCCGTTCCGGGCGACAACGGGAGACCCAGGCCTTGGGCGTTTCATTTCACATCCTGCCCGACCGCGGGCTGGTCTATGTCGAATATGTCGGCAAGGTCGACGTTGCCGAGACCAGCCAGGTATTCGGCGCCTATATGCGCCACCCGGATTACCGGCGGGGGCAGAAACAGCTGGTCGATCTCAGCGCGGCCAACGGGTGGGAAAAAGACTACACCCGGCTGATGGCGTTGCAGGCACAGAAGGCCGAAGCGCTGTTCGACCCGGCCCACGAGACCCTGTTCGTCTATCACGCGCCAACCGAGCAAACCCGGGCAATCGCGCACATTGTGCTGCGCTCGTGGGATGGGGTCGGCTCGGTGGTGCCCCTGATCATCGAAACCGAATCCGAGGCGCTCGCCGTGCTTGGCCAGCCGGAAACCAGCTTCGCCGACCTGCTGCAATCGGCCTGACCCGGCCCGCGCTTGCCCGATGCGCGTTTTCCTGCCAACCTTTCGGCCCGGACCGACGCATTACGGGAGGCGCACATGGCCACGATCACGCCGGAGTTCACCATCGGGATCGAGGAGGAATACCTGCTCGTCGACCGCGAGACGCTGGCCCTCGCCGAGGCGCCCGACGGGTTGATGGAGGCCTGCAAGGCCGAGCTGGAAGACCAGGTTTCCCCAGAATTCCTGCAATGCCAGATCGAGATCGGCACCCATGTCTGCCACAATGTCGGCGAGGCCCGCGAAGACCTGCGCAAGCTGCGCGCCAGCGTCGCGCGCCAGGCGGCCCGGCACGGCCTCGCGCCGATCGCCGCCTCGTGCCACCCGTTCTCGGCCTGGCGCGATCAGCACCACACCGACAAGGACCGCTACAACGAGCTGCGCCGCGATCTCGGCGGCGTGGCGCGCCGGCTGCTGATCTCGGGCATGCATGTGCATGTGGGGCTTCCCGACGAGGAAGACCGCATCGACATCATGAACCAGCTCACCTATTTCCTGCCGCACCTGCTCGCGCTGTCGTCGTCGTCGCCGTTCTGGCAGGGCGAGGACACCGGGCTGGCCTCCTACCGGCTGACGATCTTCGACAACCTGCCGCGCACCGGGCTGCCACCGCAATTCCGCTCGTGGTCGGAATACGAACGCTCGATCGAGGCGATCGTCGGGCTCGGGCTGATCGAGGACGCCTCGAAGATCTGGTGGGATCTGCGCCCCTCGGCGCGCTTTCCCACGCTGGAGGCGCGGATCTGCGACGTCAGCCCGCGGATGGAAACGACGCTCACGCTGGCCGCCCTGATCCAGTCGCTGACAAGGTTCCTGTGGCGGCTGAAGGCGCAGAACCGGCGCTGGCGGATCTACGATAACTTCCTGCTCGCCGAGAACCGCTGGCACGCGATGCGCTACGGCATCAACAACGGGCTGATCGACCTCGGCCAGCGCAAGCTGGTGCCGTTCGAGCGATTGGTCGAGGAGTTGATCGACCTGGTGCGTGAGGACGCCGAGGCGCTCGGTTGCCTCGCCGAGGTGGAAGGCGCGCGCGACATCCTCGTCACCGGCACCTCCGCCGACCAGCAGCGTCAGGTCTACCAGGATGCGATCGAGGCCGAGCTGCCGGTGGAAGCGGCGCTGCGCGACGTGGTACGCTATCTGATCGACGAGTTCGGCGCGGGACTCTAGGGGCGCGCCGCTCAGGCCGCGCGGGGGCGGACCGCGCCGCGAATGGCCTCGCCCAGCGCGTGGCGGGTGCGCTCGATATCGTGCTCGATCTGCAGCTGGAGCCAGAAATCCGCCGCCGTCGAGAAATACCGCGCCAACCGCAGCGACAGCTCGGCATCCACCGCCCGTTCGCCGCCGATCAGCCGCGTGAGCGTCGACACCGCCACGCCGATCTCGCCCGCGAGCGCCTCGGCGGTGAGCCTGTTCGCCTCGAGGTATTCTTCGCGCAGCACCGTGCCGGGGGTCGGGCACAGGAACAGCGGCGCCACCTTCTGCTCGTCGGCGTGCGCCACAATCGCTTCCTCCACCGGCAAGCCCGCCGTCTTCCACGCGGTCAGCCCGCCCTCCATGTGCAAGACCTTGCGGTGCCCGGCCTTCAGCAGCATCCGCCCCGCCGCCGCCGAGCGCTTGCCGATCGCGCAATGCAGAACCAGCGGCTTGTCGGTCAGCACCGGGAACACCCCGGGCTCCAGCTCCGACAGCGGCATCAGCAGCGCGCCGGCAATGTGTTCGAGATCGTATTCGCGGGTTTCGCGCACGTCGACGAGCACCACGTCGCCGCTTTCCAGCCAGCGGGCGATCGTTTCGGGCGCAATCGCGACGGGATCGGGGGGGGTCTCGGTCATGTTTGCCTCCTGCCTTTGCTGGAGACTTGGTAGCGCAATCCGCGCGACGATGTCCGCCCGAAGGTTCTCGCCGCGCCGAGACCCCGGACCGGCGGCGGGATGGAAATTGGAACATCGTTCCGGTTGGCCTGGCACAAGGGGCGACTCCCCGGACGCCGGACACAAAAACGGCGCCCCGAGTGGGACGCCGTTCTCCTGCCCTGTCAGGCTGGTTCTTGGTTCAGACGGCTTCGCCGATGAACTTGATCGCGTCGCCGAAGGTCTGGATGCCTTCCGCCGCGTCGTCCGGGATCTCGATGCCGAATTCTTCTTCGAAGGCCATGACCAGCTCGACGGTGTCGAGGCTGTCAGCGCCGAGGTCGTCGATGAAGGAGGCCGATTCCGTGACCTTGTCTTCTTCCACGCCGAGGTGCTCGACAACGATTTTCTTCACGCGATCTGCAACGTCGCTCATGTGTAAATCCTCACATTATCAGGCGCTTCGGCCTTTTTCGTCCGGCCCCGAAGGACCACCTGGTTGGCCCGGTCAAAAACCCGGGAACCCCCAACGGGGGCGAAATCTGCCCCCCTTTAGCACAAAGTGCCCCGGGGGCAAATGATTTGTCCGGGGCTTTCGGCGGCGGCATTTGCGCACGCGCTGCGAACCGCTCAGATCATCGCCATGCCGCCGTTCACATGCAGCGTCGCGCCGGTCACGTAAGCCGCCTCGGGCGACGCCAGGTAAAGCACCGCCGCAGCGATTTCTTCTGCGCTTCCCATCCGCGCGGCGGGGATCTGCGCGTTGATCTTGTCTTTCTGGTCCTCGGTCAGCTTGTCGGTCATCGCCGTGGCGATGAAGCCGGGGGCCACGCAATTGGCGGTGATCCCGCGGCTGGCGACCTCGTAGGCGATGCTCTTGGTCATGCCGACCATACCGGCCTTGGAGGCGGCGTAGTTGGCCTGGCCGGGGTTACCGGTGGCGCCGACGATCGACGAGATATTCACGATCCGCCCCCAGCGCGCCTTCATCATCCCGCGGATCGCGCCGCGGCAGAGCCGCATGGTCGAGGTGAGGTTGACGTCGAGCACCGATTGCCAGTCGTCGTCGGACATCCGCATGAACACCTGGTCGCGGGTGATCCCGGCGTTGTTGACAAGGATATCCAGGCCGCCCATCGCCTCGACCGCCTGCTTGGGCAGCGCGTCGACGGCGGCGGCGTCGGACAGGTTGCAGGGCAGCACGTGGGCGCGCACGCCCAGCTCGGCGGCCAGCGCCTCGAGCGGCTCCACCCGGGTGCCCGAAAGCCCCACCGTTGCCCCGGCCCCGTGCAGCGCTTTGGCAATCGCCCCGCCAATGCCGCCCGAAGCGCCGGTCACGAGGGCGGTTTTTCCTGTCAGATCAAACATGTGTAGTCCTTCCTTCACGGCCTCAGACGGCCAGGCTTTCGATCGCCGCCGTCACCTCGTCGGGCGTGCCAATCGTGCGGGTGGCGATGTCACGGTCGATCCGGCGCACCATGCCCGAGAGCGCCTTGCCGGCGCCGATTTCCCAGGTCTCGGTGACGCCATGCTTGGCCATCCACAGCACGCTTTCGCGCCAGCGCACCGACCCCGTCACCTGCTCGACCAGCAGCGCGCGGATCGTCGTCGGGTCCGAGATCCCGGCGGCGCGCACATTGGCCACCAGCGGCACTGTCGGACGTTCGATATTTACATGGCTGAGCGCTTCGGCCATGGCGCGCGCCGCGGGCTCCATCAGCGTACAATGGAACGGCGCGGAGACCGGCAGCAGAACCGCGCGCTTGGCGCCCTTGCCCTTGGCGATCTCGACGGCGCGTTCGACCGCCGCCTTGTGGCCCGAAACCACCACCTGGCCCGGGTCGTTATCGTTCGCGGCCTGGCAGACCTCACCCTGCGCGGCCTCCTCGGCCACGTCCTGGGCGGTGGCGAAGTCCAGCCCAAGCAGGGCCGCCATCGCCCCCACACCGGGGGCCACCGCCGCCTGCATCGCCTCGCCACGGGCGCGCAGCAGCCGCGCCGTGTCGCCCACGGTAAGCGCCCCGGCCGCGGCCAGTGCCGAATACTCGCCGAGCGAATGCCCCGCCACGTAGGCCGCCGCCTCGATCGTCACACCTTCGGCCTCGAGCGCGCGCAGCGCCGCCAGCGAGGTGGCCATCAATGCCGGCTGGGCGTTGCGGGTGAGGGTGAGTTCGTCCTGGTCGCCGGCCCAGATCAGCGCGCTCAGCTTTTCGCCCAGCGCCTCGTCGACCTCTTCGAACACCAGCCGCGCCTCGGGATAGGCCTCGGCCAGCGCCTGGCCCATGCCGATCACCTGCGCGCCCTGGCCGGGAAATACGAATGCTCGGGTCATGACCTCTCCCTCGTGTCTGTGTCGCCTGTCGATAGCGTGACACGGGGCAAAAGAAAAGCACCGCGCGGAGACCGGCGGCGCCTGGCGCGGGGCAGGTCTGGCAGCGCGGCGGCGCTCAGGCGACGACGCTTGCGTGACGGCGCAGCAACGTCTCGACCGGCTGGCGGGGATCATGCGCGAGGTCGCGTGTGAGCGTGAGGCGCAGGGCGTCGAGCTCGGCCTCCGGCCCACTGGTCACCTCGATCGCGGCATCGGCCGCGGCCAGGCGCAGGAACAGCCGCGCCGGCTGGCTGCGGTCTTTCGTGCGCAGCAGGTAGACCGAGGCGACATCGTCGAAGCCGAGCGTCGCCGAGAGGTGAAAATCGCCCTTCAGCCCGCGCCGGCCGACACGGATCCTGGCGCGGCTGGTGTCGATCTGGATTTCCGGGTGCTGCGCCTGGCGCCCGGCGATCAGAAAGGCTGCGCCGAACAGCGCGAACATCACCGTGGCGGCCAATTTCATGCCGAAAATGCCCGTCCCATGCGCGCCATCCGGCAGCACCACCAGGCCGGCGGCGGCCAGCAACAGGATCGTGCCGACGAACCGCCCGGCCATCGCGCCAATCGCGGCCAAGCCCTGCCTGGGCAACCGATCATGGATCGCGTAGCCCCAATGAGTCTTGTCAATTGCCGGGCCCGGCGCGACCTTGCCGCCGCGTTCCTGAGGCCGGAAATCGAAATCCGTTGCCAACATGGCCATCTGGCTGTCCTCGGTGCTGTCTGTTCCACCACCCGGCATGGCACCGCAATCCGGCGTGAATGGGGCAGGCAGCGGGCGAATTGGGGGAATTTTCCGCCCTGCCCCGCCCTTGCCCCCGCCCTTGCATCGACCGGCGGAGGGTGTATAAGGCCCCGTCCTTCCGCAAGACGATGAACCGCGTGGCCTCTCGTGGGTGGGAGCGGAAGGATTGTCCCGCCCTTTGAAGCGCGCCAGAAAACAGGAGTAGACATGCCGCTTTACGAGCATGTGATGATTGCGCGTCAGGATTTGTCCAACGCGCAGGCCGAAGGCCTCATCGAACATTTCGGCACCGTACTGGCTGACAACGGCGGAAAGGTCGTGGACAGCGAGTACTGGGGCGTCAAGACGATGGCCTACAAGATCAACAAGAACCGCAAGGGCCACTACGCCTTCCTGCGCACCGACGCGCCCGCCGCGGCGATCCAGGAAATGGAGCGCCTGATGCGCCTGCACGACGACGTGATGCGCGTGCTGACGATCAAGGTCGACGCCCACGAGGATGGCCCCTCCGTGCAAATGCAAAAACGTGACGAACGCGGCGACCGCCGTGAACGCCGCGACCGCTGAGAGAAGGAGAGTTAAACCATGGCTGCGAAACCGTTTTTCCGCCGTCGCAAGGTCTGCCCGTTCTCCGGCGACAATGCACCCAAGATCGATTACAAAGACACCCGGCTCCTGCAACGCTACATCTCTGAGCGCGGCAAGATCGTTCCCAGCCGGATCACCGCCGTCTCGGCCAAGAAGCAGCGTGAACTGGCCCGTGCGATCAAGCGCGCCCGCTTCCTCGCCCTGCTGCCCTACGCCGTGAAGTAAGGAGACAGACATGCAAGTCATCCTGCTCGAACGTGTGGCCAAGCTTGGCCAGATGGGCGATGTGGTCGACGTCAAGTCCGGCTACGCCCGCAACTTTCTTCTGCCCCAGGGCAAGGCACTGACGGCCTCGCAGGCCAACATCGCCTCGTTCGAAACCCAGAAGTCCCAGCTCGAGGCGCGCAACCTCGAGAGCAAGAAAGAAGCCGAAGCGCTCGCCGACAAGCTCGCCGGCCAGTCCTTCATCGTGATTCGCTCCGCTTCCGACTCGGGGTCGCTCTACGGTTCGGTCACCCCGCGTGACGTCGCCGAGGCCGCGACCGCCGAGGGCTTCACCGTCGACAAGAAGCAGATCGTGCTCAAGGCCCCGATCAAGGACCTTGGCGTGCACGCCGTCGACGTGCGCCTGCATCCCGAGGTCGAGGTTGAAATCTTCCTGAACGTCGCGCGTTCGCCGGAAGAGGCCGAGCTGCAAGCCTCGGGCAAGTCGATCCAGGACCTCGCCGCCGAGGAAGAGGCCGCGGCCGATTTCGAGATTGCCGAATTGTTCGACGATATCGGCGCCGCGTCGCAAGACGACGACGACGACATGGGCGGCCCCGTGGCCGCCGCCGACGAGGCGAAGGACGAGGCGTAACCCTCCCCTTCCAACCAGACATCGGGCCGCGCGGATCACCGTCCGCGCGGCCCTTTTCTTTGCCGGGGCGGCGGGGCTTTGCCGATGCCGGCAAAAGCGCTTTCGCGTCGTCCGCACCTGACGCAAGATCGGTGCGGTCAACCCGGAGCCCGCCATGCCAGCCGTCACCCGCCGCCACGCCGTCTTCGCCCTCGCCGGGCTTGCCCTCGCCGGCTGCAGCGGCGCCCGGCCGTTCGGTACGCGGACCGCCGCGCGCAGGGCCGACGCGAGCCCGCTCTATCCGAACGAAACCCCCGAGCTGCGTGCGCTGATCAACAAGTGGGCCGACCATTACGAGGTGCCGCGCGACCTGGTGCATGCCCAGATCAAACGCGAGAGCACGCACCAGCCGCACCTGCGCCACGGGCCTTATTGGGGCCTGATGCAGATCCTGCCGCAAACCGCCCGCACCATGGGCTTCGCCGGCCCGAACGAGGCCCTGCTCGATCCGGACGTGAACCTGAAATACGGGGTGAAATACCTGCGCGGGGCCTGGCTCGTCGCCGATGGCAACAAGGCCGAGGCAATGAAATGGTATGCCAAGGGCTATTACTACGAGGCCAAGCGCCGGGGGATGCTGGAAGAGACCGGGCTGCGCTGAGCCGTTCCCCGCCGGGACCTGACCCGATCCAGACCCTGTGCCCAAAGAAAAAGGCCGCCCCAACGGAACGGCCCTTTCAATTTCTTGCGCGCGAGGCTTACTCCTCGTCCAGCGCCTCGATGGCCTTCTCAAGCTCTTCTTTCGAGACCTCTTTGTCGGCCACATGGGCTGCCTCGAAGATATGGTCGACCACCTTGTCCTCGAAGATCGGCGCCTGGATCTGCTGGCGCACCTCGGCGTTCTGGTTGACGAAGTCGAAGAAGGCGCGCTCCTGGCCCGGATACTGGCGGGCCTGGTTCATGATCGCCTGGGTCATCTCGGCGTCGGTCACCTCGATCTCGGCCTTGCGGCCCAGCTCGGCCAGCAGCAGGCCCAGCTTCACCCGGCGGTTGGCCAGCGAGGTGTGCTCGTCGGTGGTCTCGATCGCGCCGTGGTCATGGCCGTGATCCTCGGGGTGCTCTTCGTGGTAGAGCTGGTGGGCGATCTGGCTCGCCTCGGCCGCGACCAGCGACGGCGGCAGCTCGAAGCTCACCTGCGTGTCGAGCTGGTCGAGCAGCGCGCGCTTGATCACCGCGCGGGCCGCGCCCTTGTATTCCGACTCGAGCCGCTCGGCGACCTGCGCCTTGAGCTGGGCGAGGTCTTCGGCGCCGTAGCGCTTGGCCAGCTCGTCGTCGAGCTCGGCCGCTTTCGGGGCCTTCACCGCTTTGACCATGCAGGCGAACACCGCCTCTTTGCCGGCCAGTTCCGCTGCGCCGTAATCGGCCGGGAAGGTGACCGTCACCTCTTTCGCCTCATCGACCTTCACGCCCATGAGCTGCTCTTCGAAACCGGGGATGAACTGGCCCGAGCCGAGCACCAGCGGAAAATCGTCCGCCGCCCCGCCCTGGAATTCCTCGCCGTCAACGCGGCCGACGAAATCGAGCACCACCTGGTCGCCGTCCTTCGCCTTCGAGCCCTTCTTGCGGTCTTCGAAGTTCTGGGCATTCTCGGCCAGCGAAGCCAGCGCCTCGTCGATCTCGCCGTCGCCGGCCTTGACCACCATGCGCTCGAGCTTGAGCTTGGCATAGTCGACCGCGGGGATCGCCGGCAGCGTTTCGTAGGACAGCTCGACATGCACGTCGTCGCCCTCTTTCCAGTCCTCGTTGGTCATCTTGACCTGGGGCTGCATCGCCGGACGGTGGCCGGTCTCTTCGAAATGGGCGTTCATCACCGTGTCGATGCTTTCCTGCATCGCCTCGCCGAGCAGGCGCTCGCCAAACTGCTTTTTCAGCAGCGGCAGCGGCACCTTGCCTTTGCGAAAACCCTTCAGCTCGATCTCGGGCTGCGCCTCGGTCAGCTTCTCGGTGACTTTCGCCTCGAGCTCCTGGGCAGTGATAATGAGCTGGTAGGCGCGCTTGAGGCCTTCGTTCAGCGTCTCGGTGACAGCCATGGTGTGATCCTTATATCGTCAGGCGCGCCACCCCTGCGGCGCGTGGGAAAATTCACGCCCTTCTATGGGCGGAACGCTGGCGGCGCAAGGTGTCTCGCGGGGAATTTCGGCCGCAGCGATGGGTGGGACGGGTGCGGCGCGGCGCGACCGGCCCGCCGGGGGCCCACCGTGCTGGGCAGGCCGGGCTTGACCCCTCTCGGCAGAGTTTGCGGAGCAAACTCGCCTGCCCGGCCACAGATTTTGCCAATGGAAAAATCGTGGTTGGTGCGGGTGAAGGGACTCGAACCCCCACGCCAAAGGCGCCAGAACCTAAATCTGGTGCGTCTACCAATTCCGCCACACCCGCACGGAGCGCCTTTTAGCACCGCCCTCGCCCGCGCGCGAGAGCGGATCGCGGCGCCCGCGTGGCAAAATCATGGCAAAAATCGCTCGCCGTTTACGGTTTCTTGGGCTAGCCTGTGAAAAAAAGAAAACAGGCACATTGAGCAGGTATCCCATGACCCAGATTGAGACTGGGGGTGCGCGCAGCGTTCGCGTGACGCTTCCCTTGAGCCGATCGGGCTTCGGCCTTGGCACCGGCATTCTCACCACCGACGGCGAGTTGCCGGTCGAGTTCCTGGAACCCGGCGACCGGATCGTCACCTTCGATCGCGGCGCCATAGCGCTGAGCCGGGTGATCGTGCGCTCGGTGCCCGCCAGCGCGCTGGTGCGGGTGCGCCCCGCCGTACTCGATGCCAAGGGCGACGGGCGCGACTTCCTGCTCTCGGCGCAGCAGAAGATCGTGTTGCGCGGCTGGCGCGCGAAGGCAATGTTTGGCAAGCCCGCCGTGCTGGTCGCGGCCGACCGGTTGGTTGACGGCGCGCACATGGCCCGGCTCACGGGCAGCACCCCGATGCGGCTGTTCCAGCTCGTGTTCGACGATGCCCGGCACGTGGTGCAGGTGGCCGGCGGCACGATGCTCGCCGCCTCGGCCCGGCTGCCGGTGGTGACGCGGGCCTGATCCTCACCCTGGCGCGAAGTCCTGCGGCGCGGCGCTGACACAAGGCGCGGCGCCAATTTTTTTGCCTCCGGCGGAGGTATTTTTTCCAAGAAAAAGCAGCGCGCTACAGCGGCAGCGCGGTGGTGAACTTGATCTCCTCCATCGACAGAAGCGCCGTCACGTTGAAGATTTTCACCTCCGAGATCAGCGCCTGATAGAACGCGTCATAGGCGCGGGCGTTCTTCACCCGGACCTTGAGGATATAGTCGATCTCGCCCGCCAGCCGGTGCGCCTCCATCACCTCTGGCCGGGCGCGCAGCGCGGCAAGGAACGTCTCCTGCCAGTCCGCCTGGTGCTCCGAGGTGCGCACCAGCACGAAGAAACAGGCCTCGATCCCAAGCTTTTCGGCATCGACGATCACCGTCTGCGGGCCGATCACGCCAGCCTCGCGCATCTTGCGAATCCGGTTCCAGACCGGGGTTTTCGACGAGCCCACCTTGGCGGCAATGGCGTCGAGCGACTGGCTCGCGTCGGCCTGCAGCTCGGTCAGGATCTTGCGGTCGATCGCGTCAAGGCGATTGTCCATGCGGTTGGCCTTCCTGCTTACCCGGCGCTAGCACCCGGCGTTTGGAACCATGTTCCGGTTCGTCCGCCCGCGATGCGCGGTTTCGGGACAATGTTCCAAGCCGGCTCGGAAATCAAGCGCCCGCCCCGGTTTTGCCGGTCGCGGCCGCCACCCTCGGCATATGACCATCCGTCGCGGTTTGGCGGCTGGACCCCAAAGGCGCATTTCCTATATAGGATTGGCCAAACGGGCGGGGCCGGCGTGCCCCGCTCCCCGATATGGATGGTGTAAGACCCGTGACCGAGACCAAGATCAGACCCGTGCCGACCCTGCCCGATGCCCAGACCGTGACCGAGGTCGAGCATTACACCGACCGCCTGTTCCGGTTCCGCTGCACCCGGCCGCAGTCGCTGCGGTTCCGCTCGGGCGAGTTCGTGATGATCGGCCTGCTCGACGACAACGGCAAGCCGCTGCTGCGCGCCTATTCGATCGCCTCGCCGAGCTGGGACGAAGAGCTGGAGTTCTACTCGATCAAGGTGCCTGACGGCCCGCTCACCTCGCGGCTCCAGCACATCAAGGTCGGCGACGAGATCATCCTGCGGCCCAAGCCCGTGGGCACGCTGGTGCTCGACGCACTCCTGCCCGGCAAGCGGCTGTGGTTCTTCGCCACCGGCACCGGCATCGCCCCGTTCGCCTCGCTGATGCGCGATCCCGACACCTACGAGCGCTACGAGCAGGTGATCATGATGCACACCTGCCGGACCTCGCGAGAGCTGGAATACGGCCGCAAGCTGGTCGAAGACCTCGAACACGATCCGCTGATCGGCGAGATGGTCGAGGGCAAGCTGATCTACTACCCGACCACCACCCAGGACGAGTTCCACCAGACCGGCCGGATCACCACCAACCTGCAATCGGGCAAGGTGTTTGACGATCTTGGCCTCGGCATCGACAAGCTCGACCCGGCGACCGACCGTGGCATGGTCTGCGGCTCGCTCGCCTTCAACCTCGACATGAAAGACATGCTCGAGAGCTTCGGGCTGAATGAGGGCGCGAACTCGGACCCGGCGGAATACGTGGTGGAAAAAGCCTTCGTCGACTGAGGCGCGGACGCCCCGTCACCGGATTGCACAGGCCGGGGTGGCGCGGCGAGATGCGCCGCCGCGCAGGCGGCGGGCGCAGTCAGCGCGAGCGAGACCGCCAAAACCGTGAGAAAGCCAAAGCGCGGCGGTGTGACCATGGTGAGCCCCGCCGCGACCACAGGCGACAGCGTTTCGTCGCAAATCTGAATCCCGCAGTGCGCCAGACAGCGCGCCGCAGCCGTCAGCGCGTGGCGGGTTCGGCCTGCGCGCCATCGCCGCTCAGGGCGGCGGCGCGCAGTGCCCGCATCGCCCCGCGCGAGCCCGGCCCGATCGCGCCGTCGATCTCTCCGTCATAGAGCCCGCGTTCGGCCAGCATCGCTTGCAGCGCGCGCGCGGTCTGGCCTTCCCAGGAGCCACTGGCGCGGCTCTCGGGCCAGCTGTCGCCGGCGGCCAGCGCGCGCAGGTAGAATCCCGCCGCGCGCTCGGGATCGCGCAGCTCCGGCGTTTTTTCAAACACCTCACCGATATAGGAGAGCGCCTCGATGCGCCCGGCGGCGCGGGCCCGGGCAAACCACGCCAGCGCCTTGGACGCATCCTGCGCGACCCCGTCGCCGACCAGGTGCAGGTTGCCAAGGTTCAGCATCGACTGGGTGTCGCCCGCCGCCGCGGCGCGCGCATACCAGTCGGCCGCCCCGGCGAGGTCCTGCGCCGTGCCGATGCCGTTTTCCATCATCCAGCCGAGGTTGCCCATGGCGCTCGGCTCGCCCGCCTCGGCACCCTGGCGGTAGAGCGCGACCGCGCGGTCGGTGTCGCGCGGGACACCCCGGCCATGGGCGTAGAGCCAGCCGAGATTGTTCATCGCCCGGGGCTCGCCGGCCTCGATGGCGCGTTCGTACCAGCGCACGGCGAAGGCAATCGCGGGGGCCACGCCCCGGCCGGTCTCGAAGGCCCAGCCCAGCTCGAACTGCGCGCCGGGATGGCCCGCCTCGGCGGCGCGGCGAAACGCCTGCGCGGCACCGGCCAGATCGACCGGGCGTCCGCGCCCCTCGACCAGGTCTTCCCCCAACGCAAAAAGCGCCTCGATATCGTCGGGAAATACGATTGGCTCGGGTTCGGGTTCGGGTTCGGCGACGGGCTCGGGCACCGGTTCAAGCGCCGCCACTTTCGCCGGCTCGGCGGGCTCGGGCTCGGGCTCATCTGCGGCGGCGGGGCTCTCAGGCGCGGGCTCGGGCGCGGCTAGCGCCATGTCCGGCGCGGCCTCAGCTGTGTCCGCGCCCAGATCGGCAGCGCCAGCGGACTCCGCCCCCTTGGTCATCGCATCGCCGCGCTCATCCTGCGGCGCCACGGCCTCGGCCCCTTTCATCAGGTAGCCGGCCTCGGCCACGAATGTCGCGACGTCGGCCACGCCGGGCGCAACGTCGGGCGAGACGGCCTTGTTAACCCGGTCAGGCACGGGGGACATGTCCTGTCCCGGCGCGGGGCCGGCGGCAACGAGCGTGACAATGGTGGCGGATACGATCCCGGTCTTGAACTGGCGCATGACATCTCCCCTGGTGCGGCGGAGATTAGCGGCGTGCGGGCCGGGGTGCAATGTGGGTCGGGAGCCGGATTTTCCCGGCTCCCGAAGGTGTTATCAGAGGCCCATCGCCTGTTTGATCTGGTCGATCACCGTCTGGATCATCTCGGGATTGTCCCCCGCGCCTTGCACGGCGGTGACGAGAGCGGTCTTCTGCATCGCGCCCAGGTCGCTTTCTTCGATCATCGTGGTGATCTTGCCCGCGTCGAAGGTGTCGACCGAGAGCAGATCGGTGAGCGCCATCGCTTCGGGCGCGGCGTCAGTGGCGGCCCCGGTGGCGGCATCCGTGACCGCATCGGTCGCGGCGTCGACGGCATCGGTGGCGGTCTCGGTCGCCGCATCCATCGCGTCGGTGGCGGCGCCGGTGGCGGCGTCAACAGCATCGGTGGCGGCTTCCATCGCCCCCTCGGCCGCATCGCCCACGGCGGTGGCGGCATCGTCGGCCATCTCGCCCGCGGCCTCGGTGGCATCCTCAACCACATCGCCAGCCGCATCGGCCGCGTCACCCACGGCAGCGGCGGCGTCTTCTGCGGCACCGGTCACGGCGTCGGCGGCCTCGTCGATCATCGACGCGCCCTCGTCGGCGACCTCGGCCCCGGCGTCGGTCTCGACCTCGGCGGCGCCGTCGTCGGCCTCTTCCGCCTCGGCGGCGTCACCCGGCAGGATCGGCTGGGTCTGATCGGCGGTAAGTTTCGCATTCTGCGCGTTCCACCAGCCATAACCACCAAGCACAGCGGCAACCAGCAGGACGACAACAATCCAAGTCTTCTTCATAAACACATTCCCCGGTGTCTGGTGAGGCCGGTTTTGGCCCCAGTTCTCTCATAGATGTAGATGCCTGCAACCTGGCCAATTTCAAGGGACAAATGCCCCACCGCCCCGGCCCGGCAGAAATCAGCTTGAAAGCCCGGGGGCGCGGCTTTACCTTCCGCGCGAACAGAACCGGTTTAACCGCAGAAGGATAGCCACCATAGCCCGCAGACCGCACAACGCCCCGCCGACACGTGACACCGGCCCCCGCGTCAACGACCGAATCCGCGCCCCCGAAATCCGCCTGATCGGCGCCGAAGGCGAAAATGTTGGCGTCGTGACGCCCGCACGCGCAATGGAGCTAGCCCAGGAAGCGGGACTCGATCTGGTCGAGATCTCGCCCAACGCCGCACCGCCGGTCTGCAAAATCATGGATTTCGGCAAGTTCAAATACGAAACCCAGAAGCGCGAGGCCGAGGCCCGCAAGAAGCAGAAGACGATCGAGATCAAGGAGGTCAAGTTCCGCCCGAACACCGACACCCACGATTACGAAGTCAAGATGCGCAACGTGGTCAAATTCCTCGAAAACGGCGACAAGGTGAAGATCACGCTCCGGTTCCGGGGCCGCGAAATGGCGCACCAGCACCTTGGCCGCGAGCTGCTCGAACGGGTGGCCGACGACACCAAGGAGATCGGCAAGGTCGAGAACATGCCGAAGATGGAAGGCCGCCAGATGGTGATGATGATCGGACCGATCCCGAAGTAGGTCCACGGCCCGCAACAAGTTCCAACCCCTCGCCAAGCGGCGGGGGGTTTTCTTTTGGCCAGCCACACCGCCGCTTGCCCGCACCCCGCACCTCGCCTATATCGCGCCCATGCTCGACGCACCCGCCCAGAACCGCCCCGCCCTGCCGCCGGAGATCGCTCGCCGGCGGACCTTTGCCATCATCTCGCACCCCGATGCGGGCAAAACGACGCTGACGGAAAAGTTCCTGCTCTACGGCGGCGCGATCCAGATGGCGGGCCAGGTGCGCGCCAAGGGCGAGGCGCGCCGCACCCGCTCCGACTTCATGAAGATGGAGCAGGACCGGGGCATCAGCGTGAGCGCCTCGGCGATGAGCTTTGATTTCGGCCCTTACCGCTTCAACCTGGTCGATACCCCGGGCCACTCGGACTTTTCCGAAGATACCTTCCGCACCCTCACGGCAGTTGACGCGGCGGTGATGGTGATCGACGGCGCCAAGGGCGTCGAGAGCCAGACCCGCAAGCTGTTCGAGGTCTGCCGGATGCGCGATCTGCCGATCCTCACCTTCTGCAACAAGATGGACCGCGAGGCGCGCGACACCTTCGAGATCATCGACGAGATCCAGGAGTTGCTGGCGATCCACGTCACCCCGGCCTCCTGGCCGATCGGCATGGGGCGCGATTTTCTCGGCTGCTACGATCTGATCCACGACCGGCTGGAGCTGATGGACCGCGCCGACCGCAACAAGGTGGCCGAGAGCATCAAGATCGAAGGGCTGGACGACCCGTTGCTCGAACAGCATGTGCCGGCGCACCTGCTGGACCAGCTGCGCGAAGAGGTCGAGATGGCGCGCGCGCTTCTGCCCGCGATCGACAAGACCGAGGTGGCGGCGGGGATGATGACTCCGATCTGGTTCGGCTCGGCGATCAACTCGTTCGGCGTGAAGGAGCTGATGGACGGCATCGCCGAATACGGCCCCGAGCCGCAGCCGCAAAAGGCCGAACCGCGCCAGATTCTGCCTGAAGAATCAAAGGTGTCCGGCTTCGTGTTCAAAGTGCAGGCGAACATGGACGCCAAGCACCGCGACCGCGTCGCTTTCGTGCGCATGGCGTCGGGCCACTTCCAGCGCGGCATGAAACTGATGCATGTGCGCTCGAAAAAGCCGATGGCAATCACCAACCCGGTGATGTTTCTCGCCTCCGACCGCGAATTGGCGGAAGAGGCCTGGGCCGGCGATATCATCGGCATCCCCAACCACGGCCAGTTGCGCATCGGCGACACGCTGACCGAGGGCGAAGCCCTGCGCGTCACCGGCATCCCCTCGTTCGCCCCGGAGCTGTTGCAGGGCGTGCGCGCGGGCGACCCGATGAAGGCCAAGCACCTGGAAAAGGCGCTGATGCAATTCGCCGAAGAGGGCGCCGCCAAGGTGTTCAAGCCCGACATCGGCTCGGGTTTCATCGTCGGTGTCGTCGGCGCGCTGCAATTCGAGGTGCTGGCGAGCCGGATCGAGCTGGAATACGGGCTTCCGGTGCGCTTCGAAGCCTCGCAATTCACCTCTGCACGCTGGGTCTCGGGGCCGAAGCTGGAGATGGAACGGTTCATCAAGGCCAACAAGCAGCATATTGCCCACGATCACGACGGCGACCCGGTGTATCTGACCCGCCTGCAATGGGACATCGACCGGGCCGAGCGGGATTATCCCGAGCTGACGCTGAGCGCGACCAAGGAGATGCACGGGGCATGACCCAAGCCATCCCCCGCGCCCTTGTCGCCGACGCGCTCGGCATGCCCGTGGCCGATCTGCCACCCGGCGACCTGCCGCTCGAGCGCCTCGCCACGCGGTTTCTCGACTATCTGCACGCCGGCGACGAGATCGCCCCGGACCACCCCGACGCCTGGACCTTCGCGCTGTTTGACGACCTGACCCGCGATCACCCCGCACTGGGCCTTGCCGCGAGCTGCGCGGTGCTGGCCGCCTGCGAAAGCCCCGAGGACGTGGCCGACATCGCCGCCGGTCCGCTCGAAGACCTGATTGCAAATCACGGCCCCACCCTGATCGGCGAGATCGAGGCGCTGGCCGCCCGCGCGCCGCGCTTTGCCTATGCCCTCACCGGGGTCTGGCCGCAGGGCAAGGAGGGCGGCCTGCTCTGGGCGCGCGTCGAGGCGGCCCGGCGCGGCGCGCCGGGGCTCGACGACGGCGCGCCGCTGCCGCCCGCCGATGGGCTCGGCTGACCGGTCAGACCACCTTCGCATCCATCGTGATCTCGCAGGACAACAGCTTCGACACCGGGCAACCGGTCTCGGCCGCCTTGGCCGCCGCCAGCAGCGTGGCCGCGTCCGCCGGGCCCGAGATCGTCACGTCGAGATGGGCCGCCACGATGTCGGCGCCGTTTTCCAGCGACAGCGAGATCGTCGAGCGCGTCTCGATCCGGGTGACGGTGATGCCCTGCTCGGCGAGGATGTTCGAACAGGCCATCGAGAAGCAGGCGGCATGCGCCGCGCCGATCAGCTCTTCGGGGTTGGTGCCGGGCTTGTCCTCGAACCGTTCCTTGAAATCATAGGCCACCCCATCGAGCCCGCCGCTTTGCGACGACAGATGCCCCTGGCCCTCTTTCAGCGTGCCTTCCCAGACGGCGGTCCCAAATTTACGGATCATGTTGTTCTCCCTGTTCGCAACAGCTCGATCCGGCCCGTCAACGACGCGCCTGTCAAGGGGGTCCGTCGCCAACCGCCCCCCTTGCGCTGATTTCCTTGACCTTTGCGCGGCGGCACAGTAATGCCTGCGGCAGACAAGACGTCCCGGCAATCCGGTCGGGCGGGCCGCGTAAGGTTTGCGGCCAGATCAAAGCCGCCAAACCAAACGAAAGGCATCCCTTGACGAAATTCTCCGAACTCCACCTGAGCCCGAAAGTCCTCAAAGCCGTCGAAGAGGCAGGCTACGAGACCCCGACCCCGATCCAGGAGGGCGCCATTCCGCCCGCGCTGGAGGGGCGCGACGTGCTCGGCATCGCCCAGACCGGCACCGGCAAGACCGCCAGCTTCGTGCTGCCGATGATCACCCAGCTCGCCCGGGGCCGCGCCCGCGCCCGGATGCCGCGCAGCCTCGTGCTCTGCCCGACGCGCGAGCTCGCCGCCCAGGTGGCGGAAAACTTCGACAACTACGCCAAGCACGTGAAGCTGACCAAGGCGCTACTGATCGGCGGTGTGTCGTTCAAGGAACAGGACCAGCTGATCGACCGGGGCGTTGACGTGCTGATCGCCACGCCGGGCCGCCTGCTCGACCATTTCGAGCGCGGCAAGCTCTTGCTCACCGGCGTGCAGATCATGGTGGTCGACGAGGCCGACCGGATGCTCGACATGGGCTTCATCCCCGATATCGAGCGGATCTTCGGCCTCGTGCCGTTCACCCGCCAGACGCTGTTCTTCTCCGCCACGATGGCGCCCGAGATCGAGCGCATCACCAATACGTTCCTGTCGAACCCGGCTCGCATCGAGGTTGCCCGCCAGGCGACTGCCTCCGAGACGATCACCCAGGCGCTGGTGATGCTCAAACCCTCGCGCCGCGACCGCGCGGCCAGCGAAAAGCGCAACCTGCTGCGCGCGCTGATCGAATCCGAGGGCGAGGCCTGCACCAACGCGATCATCTTCTGCAACCGCAAGACGGATGTGGATATCGTCGCCAAGTCGTTGAAACAACACGGCTATGACGCCGCCCCGATCCACGGCGACCTGGAGCAATCCAAGCGCATGGAAGTGCTGCAAGGGTTCCGCGATGGCAAGCTGCGGTTCCTCTGCGCCTCCGACGTGGCGGCGCGCGGGCTCGATATTCCGAACGTGAGCCACGTGTTCAATTTTGACGTGCCGAGCCATGCCGAGGACTACATTCACCGGATCGGGCGCACCGGCCGGGCCGGCCGCTCCGGCAAGACGCTGATGCTCTGCGAACCGCGCGACGACAAGAACCTCGACGCGGTCGAACGGCTGATCGGCAAGGCCATTCCCCGCATCCCCTCGCCGCTCGCCGGCGCCACGGACGCCGAGCCGGAAGCCAGCCCGCGCGCCGCGCGCGACGAGGAACCGGCGGCGAAAAAGCCGAGCCGCTCGCGCCGCTCGTCCTCCAGCCGCAGCGACGACCGCGCGCGCACCGAAGCGCCGCGCGAAGCCGCGAAGCCGGAAGACACACCGCGCGAAGAGGCGCCCCGCGAGGCCGCGCCGCGCGACGAGACCCCGCGCGAAGAGGCCAGGCCCCAACCCGCCAGCCCCTCGTCGCGTTCGCGCAGCGCCAGCAGCCGGGGGCGCAAGCCCAGCGGCGGCAACGGTGGCGGCGGTGGCAAGGGCGTGGTCGGCCTCGGCGATCACCTGCCGGGCTTCATCGCCCAGAGCTTCGACGAGCGCCGCGACGACTGACCTTGCGCGATGGCGCCGGCGGACGTATCTTGAAGGCGTAGGGCCAAAGCGCCCTGCCCTCCCGAAAACAGGATAACTCCATGCTGACACATCGTTTCGACGATGCCCTGTCGCTTGCGTCGATGTTGCACCGCGAGCAGCTGCGCAAGGGCTCGGGCGTTCCCTACCTCTCGCATCTTCTCGCCGTGACGGCGCTCGTGCTCGAATATGGCGGCGACGAAGACCAGGCGATCGCGGCGCTGCTGCATGACGCGGTCGAAGATCAGGGCGGCACCGACACCGCCGATCTGATCCGGTCCACGTTCGGCGCACGGGTGGCCAACACGGTGCTGGCCTGCTCCGACAGCACCGACCAGGCGAGCGAGCCGTGGGAGCTGCGCAAGACCCGCTACCTCGCCGGGCTCGCCGACAAGTCCGACGACGCACTGCTGGTGACGAGCTGCGACAAACTGCACAATGCCTCCACCATCCTCGCCGATCTCGATACGGTCGGCGACGCGGTGTTCGACCGCTTCACCGCCAGGCGCGACGGCACGCTGTGGTATTACCGCGCGCTGGCCGATGCGCTCACCGAACTGCGCCCCGGCCCGCTCTCAACGCGGCTCGCGGCGGTGGTGGGCGAGATCGAGGCGCGCGCCTGAGCCACCCGCCGCCTCCCACCCGCCTCAGCCGGTGTAGCCCATGAGGCGCGGCAGGAAGAGCACGATATCCGGCACCAGGATCATCGTAATCAGCGCCGCGATCAGCACGGCGAGGAACGGCAGCACCTCGCGGATGATCTCGCCGAGCGGGATCTTGGTGACCGCATTGATGACGAACAGCAGGATGCCATAGGGCGGCGTGATCAGCCCGATCATCGCGTTCACCACGATCACCACGCCGAAATGCACGAGGTCGATCCCCAGCTCGCGCGCGGTGGGGACGAACAGAGGCACGATCACCAGGATCAACGTCGTCGCGTCGAGCAGGCAGCCCAGCACCAGCACGATCAGGTTGACCGCGAAGAAGAACGCGAGCGGGTGGATGTCGAGCCCCACCAGCGCCTGCGACATCATCGCCGGCACGTTCTCCGAGGCGACGATATAGTTCAGGATCAGCGCCCCGCCGATCACCAGCCCGACGGCGGCCGAAGAGCGGGCGCTGTCGACGAGAATGGTGAACAGCTGGCGCGCCTTCAGTGCCCGGTAGACCACCGACGACAGCAGCAGCGCATAGGCCGCGGCGACGGCGGCGGCCTCGGTCGGCGTGGTGACGCCGCCGTAGATGCCATAGAGCAGGATCGCGGGCATCAGCAGCGCCGGGAAGGCCTTGACCGTCACCCGGGGCATGTCGCGTAGCGGCACCGGCTCCTCGATGCCGAAGCCGCGCCGGTGCGCCATGATCGTGTTCATCCCCATCAGCACCGCGCCCATCAACAGCCCCGGCACGATACCGCCCAAAAACAGGTAGCCGATCGAGGCGTTGGAGACGAGCGCGTAGAGCACCATCGGGATCGACGGCGGAATGATCGGGCCAATGGTGGCCGAGGCGGCGGTAATCGCGGCGGCGTAGCCGCGCGGATAGCGGCCCTCCTTGGTCATCATCTCGATGATCAGCTTGCCGATCCCGGCGGCGTCGGCCACCGCCGAGCCGGACATGCCGGAAAAGATCAGCGAGGCCATCACGTTCACATGCCCCAGCCCGCCCTTGAAGCGGCCCACCACGGCGATGGAAAAGTTGAGCAGCCGGTCGCTGATCGTGCCGGCGTTCATGATATTGGCGGCGACGATGAACAGCGGCACCGCAAGCAGCAGGAAGCTCTGGTACAGCCCGTCGACGAGGTTCTTGCCGATGATGCCGATGCTCTGCCCGGCGACGCCGACATAGATCATCGACGCCACCAGGATCGCATAGGCGATCGGCGTGCCGATCCCGGCAAGGAAAAACAGCGAGCCGAGCAGGAGGAGGAGTTCGAGACTCATTCGTCGAGGGCTTCCAGGTGGTGGTGGGTCTCGACCGGCGCGCCGTGGCGCAGCACGTCGATCACGCGCCAGGCGTAGCGCGCGCCGACCACGGCGAGAAACAGGAAATAGACCGAGTAGAGCGGCAGCATCTTCACCGGCAGCGTCGCCGACGACTTGATGCGCAGGATCTTCATCTTGCCCCAGGTCGGCTCGATCGAGGCCAGCACCGCCACCATGATCGCCACCGCGCCGATGATCGCGAACCACTTGCGCACGCCGGGGCGCACCGCGTGGTAGAGGATATCGAAGCTCACATGGTCGGTCTCGCGCACGATAAAGGCGTTGCCCCAGAAGATCGTCCAGAGCCACAGCACCATGATCGCTTCAAGCGTCCAGCCAAAGGCGGTCGCGTCGATCACCTGGCCGAAATGCTCCAGAACCCAGGCCGAGCCGAGGATGTAGCGCACTGCAATTTGCAGGATGAAGGTGAGAAAAATGGCGGCCATCATCATGGCCGCCACGGTTTGTGTGAAGCCGGAGAACAGCCGCGCGATTACTTGCATCTCGACGTCCTCCCGCCTCTCAGTCCGGTGCGATCACTTGCCGAGCGCGTTGACGGCTTCCAGCACCCCGTCGGGCCAGGTTTTGGCGAAATCCGAGGTCAGGTAGGCTTCCTGCACGTGGCTGCGGAAGGCGTTGAGGTCGGGTTCGTAGATCGTCAGCCCCTGCTCTTCGAGGAACGACACCAGGTCGGCCTCTTTCTGCAGCTGGTTGGCACGGCCATAGTCGGCGGCGGCCCAGGCGGCGGCGGTCACGGTGTCCTGCTGCTCCGGGGTCATCGCGTCGTAGGTCGCCTTCGAAAAGGCGATGAAGTTCCAGTCGACCAGGTGCGAGGTGAGCACAATCTGCTTGGTGACCTCGTAGAACTTCGCGTCGACCACGGTCGGCAGCGGGTTGTCCTGGCCATCGACCGAGCCCGACGACAGCGCCGCATAGACCTCGGTGAAGGCCATCGGCGTCGGGTTGGCGCCGAGCGCCTTGCCGAGGAACTGCCAGGCGTCGGTGCCGGGCATGCGCAGGTTCACCCCGGCGAGGTCGGCGGGGGTGGTCACGTGCAGCTCGCTCTCGGGCATGCGCAGGTTCACCTGGCGGCGGCCGAGATACATCGGCGCAAGCAACTTCACGCCCAGCTCGTCCTCGGCCTTCTGCTTGAACGGCGCGAACAGCGCATCGTTGAACACCGCGACCTGGTGGTCGGCGTCCTGCAGCACGTAGCCGGCGGTGAAGATCGAGAATTCGGGGAAGAACGTGGCAAGCTCCTGCGCCGAGGCAATCGACATTTCGAGATCGCCCGAGGCAATCGCTTCAAGCTCGGTGCCCTGCGCGAACAGCGTCGCGTTGTAATGCGGCTCGTAGGTGGCGAAGCCGGCCACGGCAGGGCCGAACTTCTCGGCCAGCGCGATCGTGCGCGCATCCGTCTCGGAGGCGGGCGCCGACATCTTCAGCGTGATCATGTCTTCGGCGAGGGCCACGCCGGCGGCGGCGAGGGTGGCAACAGCGGTGGCCGCAGCGAGCACACTGCGGCGGGCAAGTTTGATGGACATAGGTCTCCTCCCATTCAGTGCCATGGCTTGTTTTTTGAAATCTGGCACCCGGGCGAAGGTTGCACATGCGGGGGGCGAAATCAACGCCGCCAACCCGGCAAACCGCCAGATCCGCGCACCACCTCGGACGCTTACCTTGAAAACGAAAACAGGCTTGGATAAGACGGCTGCATTGCCCGCGACCGGGCCGGCACGCGGGCGAAAGGGCAGCGCGACATGACCAGCGAGAGCAACCTGGCGGTGGTTGGGGCGGGCCTGGTGGGCCGGCGTCACCTCGACGCGATCGCGCTGGCGGCCGGGGTCCGGCTCAGCGCCATCGTCGATCCCGCCCCCGCGGCCCGCACCGAAGCCGAGGCGCGCGGCGTCGCTCATTTCACCACGCTCGACGAGATGCTCGCCAGCGCCAGGCCCGACGGCGTGATCCTGGCCACCCCCAATGCGCTGCACGAGGATCAAGCCCTCGCCTGCATTGCCGCGCGCCTGCCGGTGTTGGTGGAAAAGCCGCTCGCCACCGGCCTTGGCGCGGCCGACCGGATCGTTTCAGCCGCCCGCGCGGCAGGTGTGCCGCTCGCCACCGGCCATCACCGCCGCCACAACCCGCTGATCCGCGCCGCAAAGGCCCGGATCGAGGTCGGTGAGATCGGCCAGATCGTCGCCGTGCAGGCGCAATGCTGGCTCTACAAGCCCGACGATTATTTCAGTACCGATTGGCGCCGCCAACCCGGCGCCGGGCCGGTGTTTATCAACCTGATCCACGACATCGACCTGATGCGCCACCTCGCGGGCGAGATCGTTTCGGTGCAGGCGATGGAATCCAGCGCGCGGCGCGGCCACGCGGTGGAGGACACCGCCGTTGTGCTGCTGCGCTTCGCCGGCGGCGCGCTTGGCACCGTCACCGTGTCCGATACCATCGTCGCGCCCTGGAGCTGGGAGCTCACGGCGGGCGAAAACCCGGCCTATCCGCAGACACCCGAAAGCTGCTACCAGATCGGCGGCAGCGAGGGGTCGCTGTCGCTGCCCGACGGCGCGCGCTGGCACCACGAGGGCGCAAAGAGCTGGTGGCGCCCGATCAGCGCCACCCGCGCGCCGCGCGCTGGCGAAGACCCGCTGGTGGCGCAGGCGCGCCAGTTCGGCGCGGTGGTCCGGGGCGAGGAAGCCCCGCTGGTCTCGGGTCAGGACGGGCGGATGGCGCTGGCGGTGATCGAGGCGGTGAAACGCGCGACAACAAGTGGCCGCGAGGAGCCGGTGGCATGAGGATCACCGGCCACACCCGTATTCTCGCCCATATCGGCGTGCCGACCGAGAGCTTCACCGCGCCGATGATCTACAACCCCTATTTCGAGGCGAAGGGGATCGACATCGTCACCGTGCCGATGGGCTGCGAGCGCGCGCAGTTTCCCGAGTTCCTCCACCTCATGTTCCACCTGCGCAATATCGCCGGGGCGCTGATCACCATGCCGCACAAGATCGAGGCGGCGGCGCTGGTCGACGAGGCGAGCGCGGCGGTGCAGATCGCCGGCGCCTGCAACGCCGTTAAGCGCGACGCCGAGGGCCGGCTGATCGGCGACCTGTTCGACGGCCAGGGCTTTCTGCGCGGGATGCGCGCCAAGGGGCAGGAGGCCGCCGGGCGCTCGGCCCTGATCGTCGGCGCGGGCGGGGTCGGCTCGGCGATCGCCGCCGCGCTTGCCGGGGCCGGGGCCGCGCGGATCGTGCTGGCCGAGGTCAACGCCGCCGCCGCCAACAAGCTGGCCGCCAGCCTCGCCTGGCACTATCCGGGCCTCGATATCGAGATCGGCGCGCCCGATCCGGCCGGCCACGAGATCGTCGTCAACGCGACCCCGCTCGGCATGCGCGCGGGCGATCCCCTGCCCGTCGATGTGACGCGGCTCGCGCGCGAAAGCTTCGTCGGCGAGGTGGTGTTGTCGGAGACGGAAACGCCGTTTCTCGCCGCCGCGCGCGAAAAGGGTTGCCGCACCCAGCCCGGCACCGACATGCTGTTTGAGCAGATCCCGGCCTATCTCGAATTTTTCGGCCTTCCCACCGCCAGCGCCGACGAATTGCGCGCGCTGGCCCAGATCAGGACATGAGCCCATGAAAAACCCCGAAAACCGCCTCAAGCGCGCCCTCGCCGAAGGCCGGATGCAGCTGGGCATCTGGCACACCTTCGGCGGCTCGGTGAATGCCGAGCTGCTCGCCTCGGTGGGCTTTGACTGGGTGCTGCTCGACACCGAGCACGCGGCGGTCGAGGTGAGCGAGGTGCTCGCCAGCCTGCAGGGCGTGGCCGCCTGGCCCGAAACCTCGGCCGTGGTGCGCGTGTCGGACAACGATACCGCGCTGATCAAACGCCACCTCGACCAGGGGGCACAGTCGATCATGGTGCCGAACGTGCGCTCGGTGGACGAGGCGAAGCGCGCCGTGGCGGCGATGCACTACGGGCCGCGCGGCGTGCGCGGCGCGGCGGGGCTGACGCGCGCCACCCGCTTCGGCACGGTCGACGATTACGCCACCACGGCGAGCGAGGAGCTCTGCCTGATCCTGCAGATCGAAAGCCCCGAGGGGCTGGCGGCGCTCGATCAGATCGCCGCGCTCGATGGCGTCGACGCGCTGTTCATCGGCCCGGCCGACCTGTCGGCGGCGATGGGCTACCCCGGCGACCAATCCGCACCCGAGGTGCGCGCCGCGATCCTCGACGCCATCGCGCGGGCCAAGGCCGCCGGCACGCCGATCGGCATCCTCACGCTCGACGACGGGTTCCGCGCGGAGTGTGTGGCGGCCGGCGTCACGCTGAACGCGGTCGGCGTGGACATGGCGCTGCTGATCGAGGGGGCACGCGCCTTGCTGGCCACCCAGCGCGGCTGAGGCCGCCTGCCTCGCGCGCGGCCGGCCGGGGGCCGGTAACCTTTTGTTGCGATTTTCGTGCCATCCTGCCCGCACTCCTCTTGCGTGAAGGACAGGATGATGACCGCAGCACATTCCGACCGCCGACGCCACAAGCGCCAATCGCACCCCATGGCGATCGAACTGATTGTGGCCGACCGCCCAATCCTGGCCCGGCTCGGCGATATCTCCCAGGGCGGCCTGCGGTTCCAGGTCGATCCGGAGAGCCTGGACTATATCGCCGACAAGATCGACGCGGTGCGCCTCTACGGCAGCGGCCCGCTCGCCATCCGGGTTGTCTGGGGCTTCTATGACGGCACCATCGGCGCGGTTTTCGAAAATCCCGCGGCAGCCCTGCCGGTGGTCACCCGAATTTTGGACGAGCATGCGGAATACGCCGAGGCGAGCTGAGTTGAGTTGAGTTGAGCTGGCGCAGCGCGGGCCCGGCGGCTCCGCCTACCCCTCCAGCCGGCTCACCACCACCGTCACTTCGGGGCGGCGGCCGATCTCGTCCTGCGTCGATTTCTTGGCGATGCGCGTCAGCTCGTCTTCAAGCTTGTCGTCGTCGCGCAGGGTCTTGGCGCCGGCGCGCATCAGGAACTGGCCAAGGTCTTCCTCCAGCACTTCCGCGAGCGCGGTGCCGCTCTTGCCGGTCTCGGGCAGGCCCATCGTCTCGACCCAGGGCTCACCCAGCGGCTCGTCGTCCTCGAGGATCACCTGCACGATCACGTGGCCATTCAGCGCGAGGCGAATGCGGTCGCGCACCACGCCATCGAGCGCGCCGATCAGGATATCGCCATCGAGATAGACCCGATCCGCCTTGACATGTTCAACGACGCGCGGGCGCGCGCCGGTGAGGTCAGCGACCGCGCCGTTGACCACCACCAGAGAGGTGCGCCCGTTGGCCTCGGCGAGCTTGGCATGTTCGCGCAGGTGCCGGTGCTCGCCGTGCATCGGGATCACGAATTCGGCGTCCACCACCGCGTGCATCTTCTCAAGATCGGGCCGGTTGGCGTGGCCCGACACATGGTAGCGATCGTCCTCGGCCACCACGTCTACCCCCATCTCGGAAAACGCGTTCAGGATGCGGCCCACCGAGCGTTCGTTGCCGGGGATGGTCTTGGAGGAAAACAGGAAGGTGTCGCCCTCGGCCATCGCAAGGCCGAGATACTTGCCGCGGCTGAGCTGGGCCGAAGCGGCGCGCCGCTCGCCCTGGCTGCCGGTGACGATCAGCATCAGGCTTTCGCGCGGAATGTCGCGCGCGTCTTCGGGGGTGACGGTGGCGGGGAAATTGTCGACCACGCCGGTTTTCACCGCCGCCTCGATCATCCGCCGCATCGCCCGCCCGAGCAGGCACACCGAGCGGCCCGAGGCGCGCCCGGCTTCGGCCAGCGTTTTCACCCGCGCCACGTTCGACGCGAAAGTGGTCGCCACCACCATGTGCGGCGCCTTGGCCACCATCTTGGCGATCGGCGCCGGCAGACCGGCTTCGGAGCGGCCGGGGTTGGGCGAAAACACGTTGGTGGAATCGCACACGAGGGCGCGCACCCGCCCCGCCGTCGCCTCGCGCCACAGCGCCTCGTCCCAGGGTTCGCCCACGCCCGGCTCACGGTCGAGCTTGAAATCGCCGGTATGCACGATGCGCCCGGCCGGCGTGTCGATCACCAGCCCCGCGCTTTCGGGGATCGAATGCGAGATCGGCAGGAAGCTCACCTTGAACGGCCCGGCCTTGACGGTCTCCGGCCAGGCGGCGACGATCTTCACGTGCGACGGGTCCTGCCCCGCATCTTCCATCTTCAACTGCGCGAGGTGGCCGGTGAAGGCGCGGGCATAGACCGGCACGCGCAACTCGGGCCAGAGCCGGCCGACAGCGCCGACGTGGTCTTCATGCGCATGGGTGATGAAGATCGCCTCGAGCCGGTCGATATTGTCCTTCAGGAAGCCGATGTCGGGCATGATCAGGTTCACCCCCGGCGTGGTGTCCATGTCGGGGAAGGTCACGCCGAGATCGACCAGGATCAGCCGCTCCGCGCCCGGTTTTCCGTAGCCGTAGACATAGGCGTTCATGCCGATCTCCCCCGCGCCTCCGAGGGGGAGGTAGATCAGCCTGTCCTTGGTCATATGGTGCCCTGCTCTTTGTTATAATTGTAGATTTTGACGAGGCCATGCATGGTCAGTTCGTCAGCGAATTCGTCGAACACCGGCGCGTGGCTCTGAAACAGCGGCGCGAGGCCGCCGGTGCCGATCACCTTCATCGGCCGGCCGTGCTCTTCCTTGATCCGCGCGCTGATCTCCTTCACCAGGCCGACATAGCCCCAGAAGATCCCCGCCTGCATGCAGGCCACGGTGTTGGTGCCGATCACGTGGTCGGGGTGGGTGATATCCACATGCGGCAGCGCGGCGGCGGCCATGTGCAGCGCCTCGAGGCTGAGGTTCACCCCCGGCGCGATGACACCGCCGATATAGGCGCCGTCGCTATCGACCACGTCGAAGGTGGTGGCGGTGCCGAAATCGACGACGATCAGGTCGCCGCCGAACATATCGTACCCCGCGACGGTGTTTACAAGCCGGTCCGGCCCCACCTGCGTGCCCGCGTCCACCCGCACGCCCACCGGCAGCAGGCAATCCGGCTTGCCCACCACGAGGGGGCGCAGGCCGAAATAGCGGTCGGTGAAGACGCGCAGGTTGAACACCACGCGCGGCACGGTCGACGAAATCACCACGCCGGTGATCTCGGGTTTGATGCCGTGGTGGCGCGTGAGCGTATCCCACCAGACGAAATACTGGTCGGCGGTGCGCTGGTGCTCGGTCGACGTGCGCAACGTGGCGAGAAATTTCTCGCCGTCCCAGATCGAGAAGACCGTGTTGGTGTTGCCGCAGTCGATGGCCAGAAGCATGGGATACGCCTTCAGAAAAAGATGTCGCCCGCCGCGATGCGGCGAAGACCCTGGGGGGTTTCTAGGACAAGTCGCCCCCCC
>SWBW01009760.1_pt2 | contig 73799 bp, 59 predicted proteins | sample 4693041 | NCBI WGS metagenome assembly SWBW01 (sample SAMN10267271, study PRJNA491770) | bioreactor metagenome | isolation source: DHS bioreactor inoculated with marine methane seep sediment | place: Japan: Omine Ridge, Nankai Trough | collected 2006-05-06 | reverse complement strand
AAAAAAACGCGATAAAAAAAAGCCTTAACGGCTAAAGAGAAACAAACACGAATAATCAAAAAATGTCCCTGAGACTTAAAAGACTCAAGGACATTTTTTAAAGATTGTCAAGAAAGGCGAAAATGATTATTTCAACTCAATAGTTGCGCCGGCTTCTTCCAATTTCTTCTTCATTTCTTCTGCTTCTTCCTTTGGAACCCCTTCCTTAATTGGCTTTGGAGCATTGTCTACTAACTCTTTAGCTTCCTTAAGACCAAGTTCTGTTAATTCTCTAATAACTTTAATGACAGCAATTTTTTGCTCGCCACCACTAGCTAAAATAAGAGAAACGGTTGCAGAACCACCATCATCATCACCAGCATCAGCACCAGCTGCAGGACCAGCAACAACAGCAGCAGCTGCAGTAACTCCAAATTTTTCTTCCATAGCCGATACTAAATTGGCTAGATCAAGAACTGAAAGAGACTCTACCATTTCCAAAATCTTTTCAGCATCTTTACTTAGTTCAACATCTGACATGTTCAAGAAATTAAGTAATAATTAATATATTTACGCTTTTTGCGCCCGAACTGCGTCAACAGTACGAACAAACTTACTGAGAAGTCCATGCAACGCACCATGGAATCCTGAGATTGGAGCCTTCATAGATCCAACCAACTTTGCCAATAATTCCTGTTTTGTTGGAAGTGAAGCAATTTGAATAGTTTCAGCTTGATTCAAAATCTTCCCGTCTAAAATACCACCAGTCAAAACAATTCTTTCATCGGCAGTTTTACCAAAGTCTTTTACCAATTTTGAAGGCAATACTGCATCCTCGTAACCAATAATGGCTGCGATAGGACCGGTTAGCACTTCGTCATTTAATTCTGGTAAATTAGTGTTTTTTGCAGCAATCTTCATCAAGGTCTTTTTAGCTACTACCAAATCTACATTTTGCTCTCGTAATGAACGACGCAAAGCGGAAGATTCTTTTACGCTTAAACCTTTATTTTCTGCAAAATATACAGCTTTTGCTCTAGCAAACTTTTCCTCCAAATCTTTTAATATTTGGACTTTCTTTTCTTTGGTTATTGCCATAAGTGAATACAAATAAAATAACCCAACATTGTCTTAGACAGTTGAGAGATAGTACCAAATCCAATAATGGAAGAGGTGGCTTAAACTCATGTCTGGGCAGGTTTTACGGCACGACCACTCCGCGCTTACCAGCTGTCTTTGACGGGACAAATCTAATGCCCAGTGACTAAGAAGTCAACACCTAATACGTCAGGGTAGAAAACAGCGCTAGCCAACAAAGTCAGAATTGCTTAAACTTGTGCCAACATGGAAATGCAAATAGTAAATTCGGCAAAGGAGCTTAAAAGGCTTATTCAAATGCAAATAAAGGAGGCCTCCGATATGGACATGCCTCCCCTGATTTCGTTGATTGGCCCCACTGCTTCCGGCAAAACGGGCCTTGGTATTGCGCTTGCCAGGGAATTCAATGGAGAAATAGTTTCAGCTGATTCACGCCAGATATATCAGGAAATGAGTATTGCAACTGCGAAACCAACGCTAAAGGAGCGGGAGCAAGCCAAGCATCATTTAGTTGATTGCATTGCTCCGGATCAAGAATTTAATTTGTCAGAGTATAAAAGACTAGCATGTGAAGCAATAGATAACATTTATGAACAAAGGAAAACACCATTTTTGGTGGGGGGCACTGGGCTTTATGTAAGTGCAGTGACAGCAAACTATCAATTGCCTGAAGCAAAACCAGATTTAGCTTTACGAAAACATTACGAGGCATTGGCAGTGGAGAAGGGAAAAGAGGCGGTACATCAGGAGCTTATGAAGCTGGACCCATTGGTAGCAAAAAGCATTCATCCAAATAACTTAAGATACGTAATCCGAGCATTAGAAATTGCATCCGCCTCCCCCATTGTCATTCCGGACTCGATCAGGGATCCATCTCCCAAAAAAAACGAGCCCCAATATCACAATCTGTTTTTGTACATAGACTGGCCCCGTGAGACGCTTTATCGGCGAATTGAAAAGCGAATTGATCAACAAATAAAAGAAGGCTTACTGGAGGAGGCCCGTCGTCTAATCGAAAAATATAATCCAGAGTTGCCAAGTATTTCTTCACTTGGATACAGGGAATTAGGAGGCTATCTTAACAATGAAATAAGCTATGAAAAAGCAGTTGAGCTCTTCAAGCAGAACACACGTAACTATGCCAAAAGACAATTAACTTGGTTTAGAAAAATTCCGAAGGTATACTCGATACCCGGAGACAAGTTGCACGCTTATATTCGTGAATTGGATAATTAATGTTGTTATAAATGTCAGAAAAATCTCAAACAAAATCACTATTAGGGCAAATCTGGAAAGCACACCCGCAAGACTCAAGCCTCAATATTATACAAAATATAATAAAAAACCGTGGGATAAATAGCCCAAAGGCGGTTAACGATTACTTAAACTTAAGTCTAAAAAAAGGCTTCCACAACCCCTTCTTAATGAAGGACATGGACAAGGCAGTGGAGAGGTTAAATCAAGCAATTACAGACCAGGATCGAATTATTATTTTCGGAGATTATGACGTTGATGGAATCAGTGGCACCGCCATTTTATACAATGCATTGAAATTGAGCGGGGCGAACCTCTCATACAGGCTGCCGCATAGACAAAAGGATGGCTATGGACTTAATGTAAAATTTATTGACGAGTTTAAAGAGAAAGGAGTGAAGCTCCTAGTCACAGTAGACACCGGAATTTCATGTAAAGAACAGATCTCCAAAGCAAAAGAATATGGAATTGATACGATAATCACCGATCATCACACTATTCCAGAAGAAATCCCCACTGATGCATATGCCATCTTGCACCCACAACAAAAGGAGTGCCAATACCCGTTTAAGGGCCTAACCGGAGCAGGTGTAGCATACAAACTGGCGTCAGCGCTGATCACAGATAGATACGCCGGCAAAGAACGGGAAAGAATATTATATTCACTTTTAGATTTAGCGAGCCTGGGAACAGTTGCAGATATGGGACCCTTGCTTGGAGAGAATCGAATTATTGTAAAGTATGGTCTTGAAGCAATGCAAAACTCAAGTTGGGCAGGATTGAATCTTTTGATGGAGTCTGCAGGAATTGACCTAAGTCAGCCACTCGGAGTATCTGATATTGGATTTAAAATTGGTCCACGAATCAATGCGGCTGGCAGAATCGACCATCCATATCATGCTCTGCAAATGCTTTTGCATGAAGGGGATATTGAGGAAGGAAAGGTAAAGGCAAATCATCTTGAAAAATTGAACTCCGAAAGACAGCAGATGGTGAGGGTTGCAATGGAGGAAGCCGAATTGAAGCTTGCCGAATACCCAAGCGAAAGAAGGATTTTCGTTGCTTGGAGTCCAGACTGGCATGTGGGGATTCTTGGATTGATTTGCAGTAGAATCGTAGAAAAATACGGACTACCAGCAATTATTTTACAAGAATTTGACGATCATTTGGTAGCCTCGTTCCGCAGCAATAAGACACTAAATGCAGTTGACGCATTAAATGATAGCAGTGAATTTCTTGATCATTTTGGCGGACATGCACAGGCAGCAGGCTTCAGCTTGAAAAAAGAGAACTTAGATAAATTCGTTGACAAAATTACAGAATATGCCGCCGAGGTATTAGAAAATCACAAATTTGAACATGAATTATGGGTTGATGCAGTATTAGAACATCAGGACATCAATGACAACTTTTTGAGGTTATTAGATCAGATGGAGCCATTCGGAATTGGAAATGAGAAACCCGTTTTTGTGATAAAAGACATTTCACCAGCTGAGATGAAAACTGTCGGAAAAGAGCAGCAGCATCTTCATTTTAAGGCGGTCATTGATGGAGGGAGAAGGTATTCTTCCATTGGTTTCAAACACGGAAAACTACTTCCAAAAATCGACCCATACAGAAAACTGGACCTGGCATTACACCTAGAAAAGAACGTTTGGAATGGCCGAGAAAGCATACAATTTCAAATAGTTGACCTAAAACCTTCGGCGTCTTGATCAGCATGCGAAGGGACTTGACAAGTTGACGGGTCGAATGTAAATTCGACCCTTACTTTATTATTTGATGAATACATGGGAAGTATAGAACATAGTAATGGGACAGTCTCAAAAATTGCCGCTCTATCACAAAGATTTGACAATGAAGATCTTCCAGATTTTGAAATATACGAGTCTCTCTATGATTTAAGTGTAGCTGTTAGAGATGGATTGGACGAAGAAGCCAGCGCTGCTATTGATGGTAGCTCAGACGAAGAGATATATGACGGAAAAGCCATATCAGAAAACAAAAATGTTCTTGCCAAATTAGCAAACCTATTGCATCAATTTGTATCTACGGCTGAGGAGTATGCAACGAAAGGACCAGAGCAAAAGGAGGCTGCCGAAGCTTTTTCTACACTCTCAGGCAGTACATTAAGAGAATTACGAGCAATAATGGAGGAAATGGAAATGGGAGGGGTCTTTGACAGGACTTTCAGCAATTTTACCTCAAAAACTAACTATGAGACTTTTGTTAGTGAGGCTTATAATACAAGACGTCTCATCGAAATATCAAGAGAACAACAGAAGAAAAGGCCTGCGAGAGCAAGACAAAACACAATTGGGTTTGAGGAAGAAGCAGCGCCACGCGATAGAGCAGAACATGAGTCTGAGTTTGGGGTAAATAAAAGGGCAACAGAACCACCAGAACGACCGAGTGCAATCCCATATGAAAGTGAGTCTGGTTACCCACCCACTTTACCTCCAGCGTCCCTATCAGACGTTCCACCAAGTTCACGAGATAATGAGGAAGGGGGGGGTGACAGTCAGAACGGAAGTACCACTGGAAGAACTCAATTAGGCATTGGAGTGCAAGCCCAGGTAGCTTTTGCTGAACAAGCGGCAGGAATTTCCGTGGACATTCCACGTCAATCTTCAGTCCCAAATCTCGATGGTTCCAGTTCATTGTCAGACGTACACAGTGAGGAACCTTCATCTGAAAAACCAAAAGCATCAGAGCCAGGTGATACTGAGCCAGCTTCAGGCCCACTTCCTGTTTTAGAGACAGACGACGATGGCCCAAATACTGAGACAGACTCCCTAGACACGGTAGCGAAACCTGAGCCAGAAGATCAACAAGAAGCCCATCTTTCTCTCGAAGACGATCCAGACAAAATGGACGGTGAGGGTGAAGAAGAAATTGACGAGGACCAAAGTGGTCCACAATTACGTCCAATAGCACCAGTTGAAACAATCACGGCAGCCAATGATACCGAAGAAGAGGAAGTTGTTTCCGAAGAGGACCACTCTTCTCATGAAACTGATACTTCAGAAGAAGGCCCAATATCTTCACAACCGCCAATATCATCAGAGCCACCAATTTCTTCAGACTCTTCAATTGACGATGAGGAGACAACTGGTATTTATGATCAATTAGACCTTCCACAAGAATTACCTCCATCAGCCATGTCACTTCTTGCAGACAGAGAAGCCGCTGATGATGGACAAGCAGCACCTCAGGAAGAACCAGCTGACAATGAGGCCGCCACCACCACAGAAGAGCCTGAAAACCAGTCAGAGCCAAGTATTACACCACGCCCATTCTCAAGAGCATGGGCGCAGACAGAAGAAGGAAAACGCTCAGATCCAAGTGTGTTTAGGCCCCCTGTCCCTGAAGTTGAAGAAGCGCCACAACCATTCTCAAGAAGATGGGCGCAGACAGAAGAAGGACAACGCTCTGCACCCCAAAAGGCAGTTTCCACGGAGGGTTCCAGTTCTGCACAAAGCACAGCACTGAGTAGCATTGAAAGAAAAGTCCCTGCTTTAGGTCCACATGATAGCGTAGTTATACAAACGGACGCATCGGCAAAAGAAAAAACATCGACAGACGAAGCCAATGTTAGACCAACCGCATCAGAAAGACCAAGATACCCAAGATCAAACACTAGTAATGATGAAGTTACAGACATTAGTCGGAGGCCTCCAGCTCCAGAGTCTTTACAAAGAAAACCCAGATCCAAGTTTTGGAGGTGGGCAGCGCCAGTACTCGGACTTCTGGGACTTGCAGGAGTTGTCACTGGTGGAGTTTCACGTTCACGGTTATCAAGCTCAGGTGGAGCAAACGGGGCTCCAACGACATCTTTGCTGTCAGGCAATAGTGCTGAATCAGGTACATCAGCACCTCCAGCCGCCTCTTCAGGCGAATCTCCAAAGGCATCCGCCCCAGACTCAACGCCAATTGATGAAGCAGAAGCAAAAGAGCATAAGCAAGGGATATATCGTGTTAACGCGAGCCATAGAGAATTTAGAGAGTACATATGCGGTCCGATCAGATCTGCAAGCGGAATCGTAAAAACACTCGAAGGAGCCACATCGTCAACCAAAGTGAGCTTCAATGAAAATCCAAGTGAATTGTCCGAGGCCAGAGCAAAAGGGCGTGTAGTGCTGTCAGGCTCAGAGAGTCCAGCAGAAATTCGAATAGTAATAGCTCAGGACATTTTATCGAGAGCGGTTCAAGCAAGTGGAACGCATGCTACGATGCGTAATTACTTCAGATTAATGAACGGGGATGTTGCAGAGTATGTAAGCACCGGTAATTGGTCTGTAGGAGGGAAATCGCGAACAGCTAAGTTTTTCAATTCATTACATGCCAGTAGATTAGAAACCTCGGCTCAAATAATTGGATACGCTCCAAACTCCAACCCTGCCAGTAACGCTGGACTGAAAAAACTAATTAAATTCGCACCAACTTTTGGACCATTCGTTCAAAAAGTATTTAGGCAGATGGAAGCAGGAGTAGGCTCCGCCCCATATGATGATTTTTCTACGATGAAAGAGACAGCAGGTAAACATATACAAGCTGAAATCAATAGACTTAAGAAAACTCCTAAGAGTAAACATAGAGACACCGTACTAAGTGGATATAAATATATGCATGGACAGTTATTCCGTGATATGTGTGTGAACAATGCAAGCAACTTGTTTGACCAAGCAATAACAGGGCAAATAAAAGAGGTAACAGGTCAAAGGGAAGCAGCTCCAGGCCAACCAACACCTGCAAAACCAACCCAAGCACCAGTTGATACTGCTCCAAAAACACCAAACAAGGTTGCTCCTCCTCCTGCCCCCGGCACAGCCCCAACTGGCTTCTATCAGCAACAATTCCACAACAATATAGCTCCTGGAGCACCAGCCTCACCGGGCATCTCAGTACCCCCATCACTGCATGTCACACCTCCCAGGCATTGTTATTCGAAACCTGAACAACCAAGGACAACCAGCTTACTGCAAAGAGCAACATCAAAGGTAAAATCAATCTTTGGATGGGGATCATCAAAACCAGAGAACACAGCAGAGTTTGCGTCCACAATTGCTCAGCAAAGAAATCACCTCCAGAGTCAGCCGACAAAGAAGGACCTTCCCATGTACAGTTGGAGACAAACGATTAAAAACTATCTGTGGGGATAAACCTCAATCACTCAGTACTCACAGGCTTTACAGAAAAGGAAAAAAGTTTTATAATAAAACAATGAGAAAAAAGTAGAATTGTAAGACTTTCAGAGGTAAGGGCTCAAGCTAAATCCAAATGAAAAACATCGAAAAACAAATCATTAAGTTAATTGACGAGGCAAAGAGTATTCTAATTATGCCTTCCAGCCCTCCGGATGGAGACTCTCTCGGCTGCGCTGTTGCCATGTATTTAGCACTAAAGAAGCTTGGAAAAACCTCCACTGTCGTCTGTGCAGACCCGGTCCCGGAGGTCTTTCAATTCCTCCCAATGATCAACACAATCAGCAACGAATTCACCCCCACCCCTGATTTCATCATTACAGTAGACACCAAGGGGGCAGAAATGGAAACTCTGCACAGTAAACTTGAAGAAGACAAAATTAATATCATTCTCACGGCGAAAGGCGGCAAACTTAGTGCTGATCAAGTCAGTTTTTCGCAAGGAGAGAATAAATATGATTTGATGATCACGGTAGACACAGCCGCTCTCCAGCAATTAGGCAAATTCTACGAAGACAATGTCAGCCTTTTTCAAGACATTCCAGTTATTAATATCGACCATCACATTTCAAATGAAAATTTTGGGTTAATCAATCACGTGGATGTAATGAGCTCTTCTGCAACAGAAATAGTCCTTGAACTCTTTGAAGCCATGGAGGCAGAGAAAGGCATGGACATAATCGATGAAGATATAGCCACTTTACTCCTTGCAGGCGTAATAACAGACACTGGTTCATTCCAAAATGCCAACACCAACCCACGTTCATTCGCCAATTCCGCGAAGCTTATCAAAAGGGGAGGGAGGCAACAGGAAATTATCCAGCATGTATTTAAAACCAAGCAACTTTCCACCCTTCGATTATGGGGCAGGGTGCTTTCCAATATTCATATCGAAAAAGATTTCCGCTTTCTATGGTCCGTAATCACCAAAAAAGACCTAGCCGAAACAGGCAGTAAACCAGATGAAACTGGCGGAATCATAGATGAGCTAATGTCAAACGCCCCAGATACAGACATTGTCGTTCTATTAAAAGAAAAAGACGATGGAACTCTTTCCGGAAGCATGCGTACTATTGTAGAAGGAGTTGATGCAAGTGAAATAGCAGGTTTCTTTGGAGGAGGAGGTCACCCCAAAGCGGCAGGATTCAGAATTGAAAACTCCACTTTTGCTTCAGCTGGTAAAAGAGTTATTGATAAAATTAAAGAGTATCAAAGCAAACGTTTACATATTGAGCCAAGCCAGACTGTCGAAGAGAAAGCCACAAAAGCAACACTTGATGTCCCCGCAAGTGTGAACAATAAAACCAAAATTGAAGAAAAAACAGCAGAATCGGGCAATTCTACAAAACCCACAAAACATATTCCTAAAGAAGTAGAAGAAAAGCTAAAAACCCTTAAGAAAGACACGAAAAGCCCCCAAGAAATTAAACCCGGGCAAATGTATCATTTCGAAAAATAAAACAGTCTTTAAGTAGGTCCTTTAAGCCAAACTTGTAAACACTTCATCTACGTCATCCTCACACTCCAAGGCTTCTACCAAGTTCTGCAATGCAGTAAAACTTGGTTCCTCTTCAGGCAGTTCAACCTCATTCGCCGCTTGAAAAACCATTGCGGAGTTGTCTACTGTATACCCAGATTCGGCTAAAGCGTTGCGCACTCTCCCAAACTCATCTGGAGTAGTGACGATCTTGACCATATTGCCATCAATCTCCAACTCCTCCACGCCCAAATCAATCATCTCAAGCTCCACTTCCTCACGATTCTTCAACTCCTCATCTGATAATTCCAAAAAAATAACCCCGACCTTTTTAAACATCCAAGCCACTGACCCCGCATCAGCTAGACGCCCACCTTTCTTTCCAAGAATCACCTTAATATTCCCCAGCGCCCTATTTTTATTATCAGTTAGAGTCTGAATAAGCAAAGAAACACCCCCAGGCCCGAAAGCCTCATACACAATTTCCTCAAAAGTAGCAGCATTCTTATCCTCACCCGCCCCCTTCTTAATAGCCCTCTCAATGTTATCGTTGGGCACATTTACCGCCTTTGCATTATCAATAGCAGCCTTCAATATCGCATTAGTGGAGATATCAGGATTTCCTCTTGCAGCAACTGCAATCAACTTGGCATGTTTTGTAAAAACCTTCCCTTTTTTGTCGTCCCCCGCCATCTTTTTGTGCTTAATGTTATTCCATTTTGAGTGGCCTGACATACAGATTCATTAAGTAGTAAAACAAATTGTTTGAAAATTATTGACTAGTCAGTTTTTCTTGGCAAAGTAAGACGAATGTCTTCTGAAGTGGTTACTGCTTGAGCACCAGCAGATCCAATTTCTTTTTCTGGAGGCGCTGCATTTGGTCCAGTAACTGATATATCCGGAGTACCAGAAGGGCCGGCAGAATATGGCTGACCATAGCTCTCCGTAATGTCAGTTTCCATTGCACTTTCTTCTGGAGCAGGAGCCTGTCCCTCTTCAACTGACGTACTTTGACATCCCACAAGTAAAATCAAAGACAACAGAGCTAATATTGTTTTGTTCATTGAGTTGTATGTGTTAAAAAGAACTAGTTTTTCCCTCTTTTGTTGCTAACAAAGTGTCTGAATCTCGATCAATTTTCAGAGTTAAGTCTAGCTCAGCAGAATAATAATAATCAACTGGTCCAGTACCAATTCCTATTGTATCAGTCTCAAACAATAATGCATCATTCAATAACTGGAGAGCGTTATTTGCATCGCCCTCTTCCAGCACGTATCCCAATATTGTTGCTTTCTTTTGATCCAGAGGTGTTGTTTGGACGGACGAATCAGAGTTTGTGATATTAAGATTCAAACAGCCTTCCCCATCATCAGGAGAGTCGGAAGTCCGCACACTCCCCAGCATATAGCGAATTTCTTCCTTTAATTGAGGCCCCAATGGCCCTTCTCCAACCTGAGTATACAAAACCAAAATTTTGCCATCAGGCAGCTGAAAATAGCTATCTTGTAAACCAGTATCATTTATATATACAGTCGCATAAAGCAAGCCATTCAGAGTCAACGTCTGAGTACTTGCCCCTTCCCCATATTCAAGTAGTCCCAAATACTCTTCCAACGACAGCTCATATTCATTTTCCTCAATCGCTACCATAGCTACAGCACTATTCGGGTAAAGTCTCGCAAAACTAACCTGTCGATTATCAACATCTTTCTTCCAAAAAATTTGCTGGTCACCAGCAGACAAAACATCCCATGTATCTGGTACCTTAATCTTGTATCCCAACTGATAATTGTTGCAAGATCTCCAGTCAAGGCTCAAAGGGAACTCTTCTAAGTTGTTCAACTCAGAATACATTACCCTATAAATCGCCTCTGAAAACTTAGCACGTGTCATACTACGATGTGGGTCAAAACTACCATCTCCAAAGGCCTCAATATATTTTTTTTCTTTCCCATATTCTAAATATGGGGCAAACCATTCATCAATTGATGCATCAGTAAAAGGTTTTTCCTTAACTTCAGGGAGTTCTAGGTCCGGTACTAGTCCGGTATAAATTATTTTGACACTCTCTGCAGCAGTAATCTCATTTGCAGGCTTGAAATCACCATCAACATAGCCCTCAACAATACCTAAATTATAAGCCTCTTCCACAGAGTCAAAATACCACTCATCCTTGGGAACATCTGGAAAGGAAAATGGTTGAGAAAACGCCGCATCTGGCAGCGAGAGTTCTTTTCTTACCAGAAACACAATCTTCAAAGCCTCTGCACGATTAATGGGATTATCAGGTCTAAAGGTACCATCATCATAGCCCTCTATAATTTCACGGGAATGCAAATATGAAACTGCAGTATGTGACATGTTGTCAGCTGGCAAGTCAGGAAAAACAGTCTCAGCAGCATACACACTTGTCTGTGCAGCAAGCAGTGAAAGAGAGAGGCCAATTGCAACGATTCTTTTATTCACAGATTATTTGTTTAGTTCTTCCTCAACTAACTGTACAAAAACATTCTCATCGGTTGCTCCACCAACGAATTTATTGTTAATAAAGAAGCTAGGTGTCCCCATGACGCCGAACTGACTTCCTTCTAAAGTATTGTCCATTACCGTTTTTGCATATGTGCCTTCATCAACACAGGTCATAATCGAGTCAGCATTTGCACCCGAGTCTCCCGCAACTTTCCGCAAAAGATTATCCACAGCAGTTTTTGGATCTTCGACATCTTGCATGGCTGTAAAAAAATCGGACTGATTATCATAGAGAGCAGTTAACATTTGACTAAAACGCCCTTGATCATTGGCACACTCAGCTGCCTGAGCCAATAAAAGATCAACACCACCACGATCATAGTGTTTGATTACCAAGCTAACATCCCTTCCATATTTTTCTACAACTCTCTCAAGTATTAAATGCATGGCCTTACAATATCCACAACTGAAGCTGGTATACTCAACGATCACTACCTTCGCTAGAGTTGGGTTCGCACCTAAATAAGTGGCATCTCCCACTGGTGGCACTTGCAAGTATTCCATTCCTTCCGATTGGAACACATACTCCCCAGCCTTCTCTTTAACAGCCCCACCGAATAGTTGATATTGTGGATGTGTCTTTATAGAAGCCTCAGTCGTAAATAGTGGCAGATATTTTGCATCTAATTTTTCAATCAAAGCTTTCCCTTTCTCATCAGTTTTATCAATCCAAGTGGCATCTACAGTAGTATTTACCAGGTTTTGGTCTAAATTGTTCAAATACTGATCAATAGAATCCTTCATATACGCATCCTCTTTATTGAAGACAATGGTGAGCTTCAAATTGAAAGGCTCTCCAACATCTGGTGTAGAACTCTTGGACTCAGTTTCCACGGCAACCAGTCCAGTTGCATTTAGCATTTGATTTAGATTAGAACGAAAATCATCATTATTTTCATAGAGCAGTATCCCACCAAAAGCTAACAGAAGAACAAACGCCACAAGGCCCCACCATGGGAAACCAGTTTTCTTTCTTGTAATGCTTGATTTCGTTGTGGCAGTCCCTGTTTGCTCATCCATAACTCTATTCAGTTTAGCATCCACAATATGCTTCTTGGCAGTAGAAGAAGCCTTTCTAGTCCGGCTAGTTGTTTTTGAAATTGTCTTTCTGGTTCTTGTCCCAGCCGCCTTCTTAGTTGTAGTTGGTGTTTTTTTTGTTTTTTTTGGAGTTGCCATATGTTTTTATTTAATTTTTATTTAGGTATTCGACAGCCAGTTTCTCTGGCAAGGCTAATAAAAGTTTGAATTCCAGGTAATAATTTATCTCCAATTTGCCATACCGGATATCTAGTAATGCCCTTTTTATTACATTGTTCAGTCTCGAAACCGCAGTTCACATAAAGGATTTCCTGGAAGTCTAGGCCAAACATTTTCTTTTGTGTTTCGCAGTATTCACAAGTATCAACACCATACATTATTACCCCCCTTTCATTCAAGCACTTGGAAAAACTTTGCCGAGTAGGAACGGCATCATCCAAAGACTCATCAGAAACAGTGTCAGGGGCCAATAGTAATTTCAATCCAGCTAGCAAAACAATTATTAGAAGAAATAGTTTCAACAAGTTACTAAACGATATCTTTTTCGCAGAAGTTTTATTCATTTGCTGGCTCCTTAGGATTGTAATAATCCAAGTTTTTTATGCCAATTCTTTTAATAACCTCGTCAACTACCTTTTCCATCTTCACTGTTTTTTGGGTTCCAACAGTCATGTCACGGATGATTGCAGTGCCTTCACGAACTTCTGTAAGGCCAATTAGGACACAAAAAGGAACTTTGAACCGGTCCGCAATTGTTAATTGATTTCTGATAGCACCTTTACCAAGAGCTCCCATGGTCTTCACACCTCGCTCCCGTAACTCATCCATCAGAGGCAAGCAGACTTTCTTAGCTTCTCTGCCTAATTGTGCGACAAATACATGCAAATTATCCTTGCTTGGAACTCTAACTTTATTCCTCTTCATTTGAGCTATAACTCTTTCAATGCCCATTGCAAAACCAATCCCAGGAGTCGGAGGTCCACCCAACAATTCCATAAGACCATCATAACGCCCTCCACCTCCTACAGAGTTTTGAGCACCCTTCTTCTGATCCCAGAACTCAAAAACTGTTTGTGAATAATAATCCAGACCTCTGACCAGGTTTTCATTAAGTGTATATTCGATGCCCAAATCAGTTAAATACTCAAGCACTTCATCATGATAATCCTTACTTTCTTGTGAGATAAATTCAGAAAATCTAGGAGCAGATTGATTTAGAATCATTGTATCCTCGTGTTTTGAATCAAGAATACGCAAAGGATTCTTCTCAAGTCTGATTTTGTCTTCATCAGACAGATATCTTTCTTTCCCGTAATAATAGTCCCTCAAAGCCTCAGCATACTGAGTACGAGAGTCCAAGTCGCCTATATTATTAATCTGAAGTTTCAAAGTATCAACAATCCCCAAGTCCTCATAAATCCGATAGGGTAGCAAAATAGCTTGAGCATCAAGAGCAGCATCAGCCTCTCCCAAAACCTCAAATCCGAACTGCCAGAACTGACGATAACGTCCCGCTTGCGGGCGCTCATAGCGATAATGTGGCTCAATATAAAAAAGCTCAACTGGCTGTGGCCAATCTTGCATTCCATGTTGAATATACGAACGACAAATTGATGCTGTGCCTTCAGGTTTTAATGTCAATGAACGTCCCTTCTTATCTTCAAAGGTATACATTTCCTTGGAAACAATATCTGTGGCTTCTCCAACGCTTCGCTTAAAAACCTCTGTAAACTCAAAGGTCGGAGTAGAAATCCTCTTAAAACCAGCCTGACGACAGCGGTGTCGCACTATTTTCTTAATATATGTATGAAAGTCATGGTCATGAGGTAGAATGTCGTGCACCCCTTTTGGTGTCCGGAATGGGGGAGTTGGTATTCGCCCAATAGCATCTTCTTCCTCTGAAGGGTTTGCCTGTTGTGTAGTGTCCTCTGTAGCCATGAGTTTATTAGATATTAATAAAAGGCATAAAAATCACCTCGGAACCAGCTTAAAATACCGAGGTTGAGAGAAATATACTATAATTCCTCCCTTCTGAAAAGGGAACTTTGCTTTATCATTCTCGCAGGTGATCTGATTTTGGAATATCTTTTTTGAATTCTCTTTTCAAAAGTGAATAACCTTTGTGCCAACCACGGATCAAACCAAGAAGCACGAAGATAAAGTCTCTAAGACGAATGATAAACACAAAAGCAAAAGCATTAATGGAAACCCCCATCAGAAGAAATATTGTTGTATGCCCACTCTCTAAAATTCCCAAACCTCCAGGAACTGGCAACAAATAAGCAAAATACGGGATAGTAGAAATTAAAAACACTTGTAGGAATGTTAGACGTACTCCCATGAACCAAGCAACCAAAAAGTGCTCTGACAAAATGAAAAAGACGGTAAATAGGCTTATAATTAACAACGTCCACAACGCCCGAGGATTCTTTCTGTAAAACTGATTCATCTCTTTCTCGAACCTATCCAGCTTTTCTTCAAGCGGTTTAAGACGTTTTATGCGTTTCAAATGTAGTGCACGATAAATCGAGGAGAAAAAACCAATATCTTTTATTGATGTGTAGTAAAACCAAAAAACCAAGAACAAAAGACCCGCACCACCAATAGCTAAAAAGGTCTTAGATCCATATTCAATCTGGGTGTCCACAAGAGTCACCAGAATCCCGCAGGAGATAAAGACAATCAGCGTTGATATTTCCAAAGCTTTATCAATAATCGTAGACGAAACCCCTATTTTCTTGGGTATCCCATCTTCCTCAACCAGCATCACTCGAAGTGGCTCTCCGCCCAATTGAGCAGTAGGTGTAACATAACTAATTGCATATGAAGCCATTCGATTCCAAAAGTAGCTAGTTTTGGGTGGCTTTTTACCCTGAAAAAGAGCTTTTACAATAATTTTCCAGCGTAAACTGTACAAATAAAAGTTAATGAAAGAAATTGCCACAAAACACATGAATTTTAGCAAAGAAAACTCCTTCAAAACTTGAATAATATTATCCAATCCAGAATTATAAACCGAAAAAATGAAAAGAACAATTCCAAGCAAAAGAAAGCCAGCTAGCAGCAGTGATTTTGTGTTATTTGTTTTTGTCATCGACATTATATAGATCTAATTGCGGTTCCGGAAAAACTTCCGCGTTGGGAGAATACATCTCTGAATTATTTTTGAAAAGATAATATGCGGCGCCAGCTATCATCGCAGCATTATCGGTACAGTATTGTAGTTTTGAGTTATAACGCAGCACCATTTCTGACATGTCTTTATTGCCCCTGCCCGTTTCTTTCAGTTCCTTAACTTCATCTTGCACACGCCTTTGGTTCATTTTCTCACGAACCATCTCCCTCAACCTTTTATTAGCAGAAACCCCACCAGCCAGATGAACTTCCCGCACATTGTATTCCTTAGCAGCCCGCAACAGTTTCTCACTCAAAATGTCCGCCACACATTCCTGAAAGCTAGCAGCACAGTCAGCAATAAAACCTGGTGTCAACTTCCCATGCTCCGAGTGGAAAGCCTCTACTTCACGCAAAACAGCAGATTTTAACCCTGAAAAACTAAAATCAAAATTATTTCCCTGAACCATAGCCCTCGGGAACTTGATTGCACTTGAATCCCCATCCTCCGCAGCCTTACTTATTGCTGGCCCTCCCGGGTACCCAAGATTAAGTAATCGCGCAACCTTATCAAAAGCCTCTCCTGCAGCATCATCAAAAGTCTCACCAATTAATTCAAACTCCATGTCACCCCGCATAAGCACAAGCTCATTATGGCCTCCAGAGACAGTCAAAACCATAACAGGGAAACTAATTTCTTCCTCCAGCAAATCCAGCCAATTCGAATAAATATGCCCAGCCACATGATGAACCGGTATCAAAGGTTTTCCCAGTACTCTCGCCATAGTCACGGCAGCTGAGTACCCAGTAATTAGTGAACTTAACAGACCTGGTCCACGTGTTGCAGCAATTGCATCGATATCCTTCAATTGCAAACCAGCTTGCTTAAGGGCCTCCTCAATCACAGACCGAATTTTCAAAACATGCTCTCTTGCAGCCACTTCAGGCACAACCCCTCCAGTCAATTTATGAATTTCAATTTGAGAGGCAATCACAGAAGACAACACCAGCTGTCCATTTTCAACTATGGAACAAGCCGTTTCATCACAGGAGGTTTCAATACCAAGTATCTTGAATGAATTTTGATCGAGCGGTTTCCCCATTGGGTAACTCAATTAAATGCAGTTATCATGCGAGCGCTCAGCATGATACAATATTTATGTGAAAATCGAAACAGTTTCCAAAAGCTAGCGAAAACAAAGAAAAAAATGCATATTACTGCCATCGATCTAGTAAAAACACTACACAAAGCCGGCTTCCAAGCCTATTTCGCCGGTGGATGTGTTCGCGACATGTTAATGGGAAATGCTCCCAAGGACATCGATATTGTTACTGATGCCCTACCTGATGAGCTGGAAGAACTTTTCGAGCATACTATCCCCATTGGCAAGCAGTTTGGAGTAATCATTGTCGTTCAAAACGGCCATCATTTCGAAATTGCCACTTTCAGATCCGATTCTGGCTATTCAGATGGTCGCCGACCTGACGCTGTGACATTTACCACAGCCGAAAATGACGCAAAACGCCGAGATTTTACAATTAACGGAATGTTCTACGATCCAATCGCTGAGAAATATTTGGATTATATAAATGGACTTAAAGATTTAAAGGCAAAACTCATTCGATTCATCGGTAACGCAGACGAGCGTATTCAGGAAGACCATTTACGGCTTCTGCGAGCCATACGGTTCCGCAATCAATTTGATTTTCAATATGAGCCGGACACATATGAAGCAGTGAAAAAATACGCTCCTTTGATTTTGGAAAAGGTTTCAAAAGAACGAATTCGGGACGAATTGAATAAGATGATTATGGACAAAACATTGCCCTCCATGGCATTTGAAGATATGAGTCATTTGGGGATATTAGAGCTAATTATCCCTGAGCTTGAAAAACTCCGAGGATGTGCACAGCCGATGAAATTCCATAAAGAAGGCGATGTATGGACACACACAATGGCAGCCCTGGACAGTTTACCACCTGATGCTTCACTGTTAGCACGCTGGGCCACGCTTTTACATGACATAGGCAAGCCTGACACTTTTGAGCTAAAAGAAAGAATACGTTTCAATTCACATGCCAGCATGGGAGCAAAAATTGCAGGAAAAATAATGAAAAGACTAAATTTCAGCCGTGAACAAATTTCCGCAGTACAGTGGAGCGTTGAACATCACATGATGATGGCGAGCTTTTTGACAATGAATGACGGACGATTGATGCATTGGCTGCACAACCCACAAATGAAAACCTTGATGTATTTGATGAAAGCAGATGCCAGTGGAACTGATCCAGGAGATTTTCGACTATATAACAAGATCGAAAAACTTTATAAAGTGAAACTCAAAAAACACCCAGAAATGCCCAAGCCATTGCTTTCAGGCAATGACATTATGAAAATATCAGGTCTGCCAGCAGGGGAGAGAATTGGGGAATTGAAGGACGAACTATATGAACTTCAAATTGATAGAAAAATCCGAACCAAAAATTCAGCTGAGCGGTGGGTTAAAAAGAATGCGAAATGAGGAGAACTTGAACTGTAATAAAGAAGGTCTCTGTGAGTTTCAGTATATTGTAGAGAGATAATATAAAGTACTCACAATGAATATTTTTCGAAGAACAACACCAGAGGTGCCAGTAACACCAGACACGCATAAAACAATTGTTGGGAAATATTTAACCGGCCCAATTGTTGACTCAATACAAGCGGCTGTCGGGAAAATTATATGTTTTCCGTTAAGACTAGTCGATAAGGCCGTTGATGGCACCGTGGCTTGGCTTCGGGACAGTGTAAAAGGAGCAATACTAGGAGTTCTGCGCTTTCCAGTTGATACCAAGAAATAATCACCTCTCCAACATAGTCACTGTCTCAATGTGATACGTTTGGCTGAATTGATCCACGGGCTGAACAAATTTTAGCTGAAAGCCTTTTTCAGTGAGTAATTTAAGATCTCGGGCTAAGGTTGGGGGATTACAGGAGACGTAAACTAGTCGTTTCGCAGATGTAGCCACAATTGCATCAATCACTTTTTCAGTAACTCCTGCTCGTGGGGGGTCAATCACTATTAAGTCTACATCACTGCCCATCTCAGGCATCAACTTTGTGGCATTTCCAACCAAAAAACTCATATTCGAAACACCATTTAAAGCAGCATTTCGCCTTGCATTCTCAACAGCTGCCTCATTCAACTCCAACCCCACAACTTCACGCGCCCCATCCGCCAGTACTAATCCAATCGTTCCAGTCCCACAAAAAACGTCAAACACACGCTCATTTCCGTGAAGTGCCGCTAATTCGCGTACAAGTGAATACAATTTCTCTGCTTGCTTGGTGTTCGGCTGCAGGAAGGCCGCAGGGGCTACTTCAAAACGTAACTCGCGCTCTCCAACACGCAAAATTTCATTAAAAACTGTCTCTCCCCACAAAAGACTCTCTTCAAAACGCTTCGGTTGTCCTTTTTTATTATGAATATTTGTTAAAAAAACAGAAACTAACTTATCACCGTCCAATTTCTCAAAAAAATCTTTAACTGCATTTGTAAAATCATCTGTCCAGCTCACATCTAAAAAATTTTCTACCTGTAAATTCACCAACACTTCAGAAGTATTAGTCCCCGCCCGAACGACAAGAGACTTCAATTCGCCATCATTCACGACAAGCTCACCGAAAAACTCTCTCATAACACCCAAAAGCTCTCCCACCCAAGGCCGAAACAGATCACATGACTTTATCTCACAAATATCCCGAAACCGCCCCTTAATATGCAGACCCAAATGCAAGCCATTATCCCTATCACGCCCAAAACTAAAATCCATCTTATTCCGATAAAACCAGGGAGTCTCAGCTCCAATGATTGGCTTCCAGACGGCATCAAGTACCTCAGCGGAAAAACATCCAATACGAGTCAAAGCATCACGCACTAACTCTTCCTTAACTTTCAACTGTTCCTCATAGGCCAAAAACTGCCAAGTACATCCACCACAATTAGCATTCAAATCAAAATTTCCATCTTCCGTAAACGCCTTGGTCTCTCCATCCTGCCCCACCTTCACCCCAAAATGCGGACACTTCGGTGCCACCCTCCCCTGCTCAGCATACTTAATAAACCGCTTAACTCTCCCCCGCAACAACCCCCGCCGCATCGAATACAACTCAACCTCCACCTCATCTCCAGGCGCAGCACCATCAACAAAAACAACAAGCTTCCGCGGCTTACCCTCTGAGTCAACTCCTCCATCCAAACGCGCGACCCCCGGCCCCTCAAAAGCCAACCGATCAATAACCACCCTCACTATATCACCACGTTTTAGACTAGACATACGAATTTACTAAAGAAAACCAATCACCCATCCCTAACCCCCGCCCACCCGGGGAACAATAACAAAACAACATTAATTCAAAGTGAAATCCCCCAACAAACTTCCCCCCTACCTATAATTCTGAAAAGTCAGTGTCGCCCCAATAGCCTCTTCTTTCCCACCAAGAAATTTCATAACCCCCTGCAATTCATCCTTGTCCTTAGACGTCACTCGCACGGCCTCTCCCTGAATCGACCCCTTAGCCTTCTTAAAATTATCCTTAATAAATGCAGAAACCTTCTTACATTGCTCCTGACTCATCGCCTTCACCAATTTCACCTCAATCTTATATTCCATCCCCCCAGTCGGCAAAATTTCTCCTTTCTCCAAAATCCTGGGAGACTGTTTCCGATTAATCACTTTCTGCAAAAGCAGATCCCATAGCTGCCCAACCTGCATTTCACTCTTCGCTTGCAGGGTAATCAAATCCTCAGTTAACTCAACTGCTGCCCCACTATCACGAAAATCATAGCGAGTTGAAACCTCACGCTTCACTTGATCAACCGCATTCCGCAGTTCCTGCATATCAAATTGAGAAACAACGTCGAAAGAAGATTCAGAAGCCATAATAAAAACGAGTTAAATTCGACGGAATATTATCATATGCTTCCAAAACACACAAAAACAATGCCTTCTTAAATAACCAAAGTTGCCTACCATAAAATTAAGAGACCCTAGCGTTCGCGGTAGTCCCAATTGCAGCCTCCAGTGTTGCAGCATACTCATCTTCTGCGGCCGTTTCATCAGCATTGGCGACGTAATCTTTCTCCACACGCGTAATACCAGTATCTTCATCCAAAACCCTTAGGCGCGGCGACACAACCCCTTCTACCTTATCAGTAGTTGTAATTACGGACTGCTCCGGTCTGGAATTTCTTTTCCGAGACGCGGCCTCTATTGCAGAAGAAAGTGACTCTGCAGCAGAAATTGTTTCTGGTTTAGAAGTGCTAGATCCTCCAGCGTTTTCGGCTTTAATGCCTTCTTTAGCCAAAGTGTCTTGATCCTCAAGTATCCTCTTTAAACTAAGTTTCACTTCACCAGTAACAATCTCAACTTCACCGTCGAAACGGCCATTTTCGATCATTTTAGAGGCAAGACGTAAATATGTATCAAGTTTTGCTGCTAAATTTTTTCTCTCGGATGCAGAAATAGAATCATTTTGTAATTCTTTCTCGAGATGATTAATACTAGCCAATACCCTCAAAAAGGCATTTTCAGAAGAATGCCACTCGGAAGTCGAGTACGCACTTTTAAGAGTTCGAGCCCAGTCAACAGTATTCACTGCCGAAGCGAAGGCATATGCTAGAAGCATGATAGCAAGATAGATAATCGGTAAATATGTCGAGCAGTATTCAGACATATCAACATCAGGATGAACAGCCGCAGCAATAGTAATGATTGCAGTAAGCCAAACATCTACATAAGCAGTTTGTTTCACTCCATTATAACTTGGGATATATGACTTCAAAAATGTAGTTAAATTCCCATGAGGCCCCAAATCAAAAAAAGATTTTAATTCAATTCCCAAAGATTCAGACATTTCTAGTGCAGTAGTTGGTTGCGGAGATTCTCCTAATGTATTCAAAAGAGAATTATTAAAACGGATCCTGGTTAAAAACGTCTTAATTCTGCTTTGCAAATGAGTATTACTCAACAAATCAGCACGCAATTTTTCTGCGGCATTAACAAGTCTTGCTTCCAAATCTGCAGGTAAAACCTTCACATCAGCATGCTCTTGCTCAACATGAGCAACAAAAGTATCTATACCCACAGGTTTTATTCCAGGCTCTCTATGTCTCATTTTTGCAAATTAATAACAGGAAGCTGATTATAAACGAAAAAGAAGAAAAGTCAAGGGGTTGAGCAGTCAATTATACAAGACCTCACATCATCTCCTTCCGCAATTTCTCCAAACTCACAAATTCCCCATGATTAAAAAACGGCATTCTTAGTTTAAGAAAGGCGCCTTTTATGCTATAATACAAAGATTAACTTAAATAATTCACAGACTGATGGAAAGGTTAACATCCAATTCACCCTACAGCCTGGAAAACTTCAAATGGTTGATGGAGCATTCCTCCGCCACTAGGTATCTTTCTGATGACAGTTTGAACAAGATTGAGACTGCCTTGAAAGGAGGTGAAGAAGCAATTTTACGGGACTTGTACCCAATTATTCTACCCCAATTTATTGCGGAGCGTGACATAGATGTTGATTTTATAGTCAGCCAGGAAGATACCATGAATAGTTTTGTAACAGCCGTTGAAAAAATCGGGTTAGGAGTTACCGAGCAATTCAAAGAAAGCAAGCAGCAATACGAGGAAAAAGAGAAGTTAGAAGCCGAGAATATTCTAAACGAATTAGTCTGATTAATCCTTTAATGACAAATAACTGGCACATACAAAAAGTATTCGGACTAACGCACTCAGCCAGGGCTATCTATTTAGAAACTCCTGAGGCCGCTTCGTTTGCTCCAAAACTGGAACAAGTAGCTGTCGCAGCCGCTCCTGAGGCACAAACTCTGGACGATACAAAATATTTAGCTGAAGAAAGTGCAGATAATCCGGAAGGGGCGGTTTGGAAACTAGCGGACAGAACTGCGAAACAGATTGATGGCATTATTCCAGCTAATTTGAAAACTCCAGCAGCAAAAGCTACGTTACAAAAAATGGGAGGTCCGGATGCTAAAGGAAGTGGCGAATCTGTCAAAAACACAATTTCAGCGGCAGAACCTCTGGAAGAATGGAATAAAAGAAAGGAATTTATTGCTACACCGGGACTTCCCGCATCCGTAGCTCAGATGGTTCGGGCGGCCGGGTCTCCAACAGAAGCACGCCTAGCATGCGACCAGTTTAGTGTAGATTATGTGAAAGCCGAAAGCCAAGTCAGCGCTGCAAAAGAAATTCATACACTAAGGGAGAAAACTTGGGAGAAAATTGAGCAGATTGGAATGCTGTCCGTAGAGCAGAAACAGATTTCCCGTTTTGAAGGTGCCAAAAAGGAATTTGCGCTAAACAAAGTCAACTCGCTATTTCCAGAGAACCCAAAACTAGATCAGGAAAACATAAAACAGCAGCGTAGTTTAGCTAGCACTTATCTGGAAGGATTATTAGCAAATGAGGATTTGAAGGTAGACAAGAAAGAGATGGAAAGTGCCATGCGCGATGCATATGAAAAGGCTGGTGGAGATAAAAAAACCAAGCAATTTGTGGAGGGGCTTACCTCAGAGACACCAAGCTCTTCCTGGGGGGCAAACAAAGAAAATGAATTCTATAAGTCCGCATCTCCTGAGGTCAAAGCCTATATGGAGGGTATGCTCGATTCATATGCGACTGTCGATGAAGATGGAGTAAGCAAAATTGATCCTCAGGCTCTTCTGCAGATTCAAACCTCCTATTTAAATATTCCAGAAGGTCAAAATTCACTTTCGGAGATTAAAAATACTTTAGGGCCACTCAAACTTCAGGTAAATTTTGAGAAAGAACGATCGCGCTATATCGACGCCAAAATTCTTGAACTCTTTCCAAACGACCCGAAAGATCAGAGCCTTGACCTGAAGCGTGAAAATGCAAGGACATATCTACAGGGACTTTTCTCTTCAGTAAGTATACATACCGATAAAGAAGATTTTAGATCTACAATGGATAATTACTATTCTATGTACTCTCCAGCCATCATTCGTGTGTTTATAGAAGGAGTAATGGATGAAGATAAAATGGTTCCAACAGTAGCCAATGAAGCACGTTTTTCGAACATGTTTGCACAGACAAGTCCAGACGTTCATATGTTTTTAGAGGGGATAATCAACTCGTTCGCCTATAAACATAATGACGGTAAAATCTACTGTGACGATGAGCAGGCGAATTGGGTTGTCGGCAAGTTTAATAGCATTTCAGTGGACTCGCGCAGGGACATAGTTACAGTAAAATCCTACTATAGCAATTTCCAGGCCAGAATGATGAAAGATATGGACGACACAGATGAACCAGAAATGAAATCCGCCCGCGAAGTTTTATTTTTAAACAAGCCGGAAATAAATCATTTTCTAAAAACTCGGATTACACAAGCAGAAAAAATGTTTTTGGGAAAACCAGGAGGTCAGGATATGGTTGACCGTTACAGAGATATGCTCCTACTGTCATTAAAAGCCGCAGTAAGTGTTGGCAAACAGATTGATGTGAAGGCATTAAATGCCATTCCGGCGGCTGATAATTTTGAAAAAGGGACAGAGAAACCCAAAGAGGTATCTCCAAATCTGGCAGCGGCGGGAGCAGTCGCGGTGGCAGCTAATGCCCCAAAAAGGGTTAATATGAATATATTAAATGCCCTTCCAATGCCTGTTAATTTTGAAAGAGGGACAGAGATACTCAAAGAGGCGCCTCCAGATTTAGTAGAGGCCATCAATGTTCCCAAACTGGTTGAAACATATGCCACGAACCTAGTTGCAAAGATGAAGGCGGTGGACGATAAACCGCTCGTAATCAAGTTAAATTATGATGAGAAACTTGCTTACTATATTACTGACCCCCCAGTGACAATTTCTGTTTTGCCTCCAAGTCAAACCGCCTAACCAGAAAAGGAGAAAAAACTATCTCTATAAGTGAGTAGGTGTCTTTTAAATATGGGGTTATCCTGGGTAAATCTCCAGAAATTCTCAAGGGCGAATTGCCAATAAACAAATTTTGTCCTAAAGTATCTCCCGAACTCACGAAACATCGAATGCACATCCAAATAATACAAATAGGCAAGAGTAAGCATCACTTTATTCATGATGCTGAGGCGGAATACTTGAAGCGTCTGCAAGCTTTTGCAACAGTAAAAGTAAGTATTCTTCGTGAGTCACACGTTTCTATGTCTGCCAATCCACAACAGAGATCCAAGGCCGTTGAATCCGAAGGCAAAAATATTCTAGCCGCTCTGCCCAAGAAAACATATTTAGTAGCCCTAGATGAACATGGAAAAGGCATGAGCTCTATTGAATTTGGCCACATGGTCAAAAGAATTAAAGACTTTGAAGGAGGTAATCTCACATTCATTATAGGCGGTCCTTTTGGGCTTTCTGACCATGTAAAATCAAAAGCGGATTTAATACTGAGTTTTTCTGAATTCACTTTCACACACGAAATAATCAGAGTTCTACTTCTGGAACAAATCTACCGCGCCTATACAATAATAATAAACAAAACTTATCATTATTAATCCCGTGTAAGCCAATGCTAAAAAAACTAATACTCGCCTTTATCGTATTCGCATTGGTAGTTTCTTCAGGATTGTCATATCTGAAATTGACCGAAATTCAAGAATTCCAAGGCAATCTTCTCACCCCACCAAAAACATATTTCACAAGCACTAGGACAATATCAGCGGCCATTTTAAGCCAAAAAGACACAAAAGTCCCTGAAGTGAACCGCCGAAATCTCACTCATGCAGCGATTACGCTAATCACAAACCTAAAATCAGACCAAACCTACGATAAAATTATTGTAATCCCCGATCCGAGACTTCCACAAGAAGACCCAGACGCATTTATGGCGCAAATACAAAATGATTTTCCCAACTCAGAGTACGCCACGTTGCAAGTTACAGCAGATGAAAATGAAACCGAAATCTACGAGAAACTACAAGCAGCCTCCAAGGAAAACACTCTCCTTATTCTACACACTTATTTAAACTACACCGATCAACACCCAGAACTCGTAGAACTCCAAAAATTACACTACAGAAATGCTTTCAACAATCTCAGCAAAGCTTCACTAGGCAACATCGCTTTCACCAATTCCGAAGCACTAAAAGCAGTCTACCAAATAGCAAAAGAAGCCAATTCCCGCAAATCCCTACCAACGCTAGAAGACTCCACTTACGAATACCAAATCAAGTACATAGCAGAAGGCCACCCCCTCCCCACCAACACAGCAACCATAACCTTCTTCGGCGACATCATGCTCGGCCGCTACGTACGAACACTAATGGACAGAAGCACATTGGATTATCCATTCGAAAACATGGACTCCACCTACCTCCAAATGAACGATCTACTGATAGCCAACCTGGAAGGCCCAGTAGCAGAAAAAGCAGTACAAACCAGCAAAGCCATTGCCTTCCGATTCATGCCGGACATCATCCCAATTCTCAAAAAATACAAATTTGACGTAGTTTCCATGGCCAACAACCACGCTTTGGACATGGGGCAACAAGGACTGGAAGACTCATACCGCCTGCTTCCAGAAGGGGGGATAGCAGTATTCGGCCATCCTCGCGACCTCAGTGACATTTCAGTGAGCAAGCAAGAAGTAAACGGCCGTAAAATAGCCCTACTTGGCCTAAACGACACGGATTACAAGCTGAACAAAGAAATAGTGGCAGCAAAAATCAAGGAGCTCACGGTCCAGGAATATCAAGTAATCCCTTTTATTCATTGGGGGAACGAATACATACACACGCCTTCACAAAGACAAGTCGACTTCGCACATTCTTTTGTAGACGCAGGAGCCATCACCGTAGTTGGTATGCACCCCCATGTAGTGCAAAGCATCGAAATCTACAACGAAGCCCCAATTTTCTATTCATTAGGCAATGCAATTTTCGATCAGTATTTCTCCAAAGACACTCAAGAAGGACTTAGCGTCACAATGAGAATTACTTCAGAAGAACTTCAAGTATATCTAGCCCCAATCCGCATAGAACAAAGCAAATTCCGCCTCATGCTACCAGAGGAACGCACGGCCTTTTTAGGAAGACTCACTGGGTGGTGGCGATATGATCAGAAAATAAAAGATCAAATTTTAAAGGGCAAAATTGTAATAAAACGCCCAAAAAATTGATTTATTTAATTAGAGAATCTAATTTCTTACTTAGTAAGAATCAACATAAATTAATAACGTAGCAAGCAATCACTATGAACACAAAAACAATATTAGTCTTGATGACAGTCGCCTCTTCTCTATTAGTTGGCTGCCAAAACAATCAGCCACCAGAACATCCACTTAATACAGGGGACCGTCCACGAATAATCGAACCAAATATCGCACCAGAAGACGAAATTCTTCCAATACTAAAGATCACTGAGCCCATCGGAGGGGAGCGAGAAATGAAGTTACGCAGCCAAACCTCCCGATTTTCAGGCAGCGATCAAAAGAAAATTGAAATTACTCTCTCCAGTTCACGTCTGGCCTTTTGTGATAATGAAAACCCAGATTTAAAGGAAAAAGAGGAGCAAGTCATTATCACTGTCGAATCAACCGGAACAGTAATTGTCCCAGGGGAGACAGCAAACAGTCAAAACTACACGCTAAGCGGAGTCTTCAAGAGTGCTCAAGGTGAAAAGGTTATAAGTGATGAGAGTTTCACATCCCTAACTATCACTGATATCAATAACGCAATCGCCAGAGGCAATATAAACATCAGCTCAGAGGACATAAGCATTTCAGGCGAATTCTTTTCTGCAATTTGTAAGTAGATTGGCAGGTTAAAATTGAACGTTCAGACACAGGCAAACCTTTATAAAAAGGCAGATTCATGGTAAAATAACAGGAAAAATAAACATTGATACATGAAAATTCAATTTTGGGGGGCGAATAGAGAAGTAACAGGATCCAGACACTTGATAGAAGTGAATGGAAAAAAGATTCTACTAGACTGTGGAATGTTTCAAGGAAGGCGCAAAGACACTGAAGAAAAAAACAAAACTTTTGGATTTGATCCGAAGGAGATTGACGCAGTGATCCTTTCTCATGCTCACATTGACCACTCCGGATGTTTACCACTTTTGGTCAAACAGGGCTACAAAGGGCCAATTTACAGTACCTTTGCTACCAGAGATTTATGTAATTTTATGTTAATGGACTCTGCATTTATTCAGCAAAAAAACGCTGAATATATGAATAAGAGACTCAAAAGGAAGAATAAAAACGCGCAAGAAGTTGAGCCACTATATGATGGGGAAGATGCCCAAAAGGCTCTTTGCCAATTCTACGGGATCGGCTATGAAACAGCTTTCGTCGTCTCAGAAGGTGTAGTTTGCTCTTTCTATAATGCGGGCCACATTCTTGGTTCTGCGTTAATTCACCTATTGATTAAAGACAGTGAAACGGGAGAAACATACCGTTTTGCTTTTACCGGAGACCTAGGACGAAAAAACCTACCAATTCTAAAAGACCCTACTCCAATGCCGCCAACGGAATATTTAATTATCGAATCTACCTACGGAAACCGTTTTCACGAGTCCATGACTGATGCCGGAGCAAAACTAAAAGAAATTGTGAACCGCGTTGCTGAAAGAGGAGGGAAAATAATCGTACCAGCTTTCTCCGTAGAAAGAACTCAAGAAATGATTTATCACCTAAATGTACTTTGGCAAAACAAGGAAATACCAGACATCCCAGTCTTTGTGGACAGTCCGCTTTCAGTAAATATCAGTGAAGTATTTATCAACCACCCTGAATGCTATGACAAACACGTTTATGAGCAATTCATTGCCAACAGGAAAAACCCATTTGGTTTTGGAAGGCTCCAATATACTCACAGCGTTGATGACTCCAAAGCACTCAATGCAATAAACGGCCCAGCTATCATAATTTCATCTTCTGGAATGTGTGAAAATGGGCGAATTTTGCATCACCTGAAAAATAATGTTGAAGATGAGCGAAATCTGATTTTGATTGTAGGATTCATGGCAAAGCACACTTTAGGCAGGAAACTTGTCGAGAAACAGCCTGTTGTGAAGATTTTTGACGAAGAATACAAACTAAATGCTGAAGTGGAAGTGATGAATGCATTTTCTGGTCACGCAGACCGTTCTGATTTATTGGAATACATAAATCGAATCAAAGATTTAAAAAAAGTATTTCTGGTACATGGAGAAGAGTCACAAAGCATAAGTTTGCAAGAGTACTTAAAGGAAACAGGGGTGGAAAACGTGGTGATTCCATATAGGGGAGATACTGTCGAGGTGTTTGATAAAAAACCCGAAAAGCAAAAGTAAGCTTCAATAAATCTTTCCAATCTATTATTGCGCAAAACATTTTTTATTATGCGTCACTTTTAAAATGTTTTTTCACAGTATAGAGTCTTAGTGAATACCCCATCACTAATTCTTTCATGAGCGAAATCTATGTCATCGACGATCTACACCCAGAGGACAATGCCATGCTGCAAGCCCTGTATAGTCGCTCTCCACGTGGAGTACAAGAGCATGTAGAAAAGGTGAGAAGCTCCGATTCTGGCAATTTTATGGAAAAATTCTATGTTGGTTATGGACATATGTCGATTGCCGACTGCGGCTCCACAACCATCTTTATTGAGCATGTCAGTATGTTTGTTGCGAAAGCCATCCAAGATTGGTCCCTGTACAGTGGACAAGAAGCCAGTACACGATATTTAGACTTCTCAAAACAACCAATCGTTAATCCCGCCGGCACTCCAGAAGCAGAACGAATTCAAAGACGATGGATAGAATTCTACGAAAAATCCCTTGAAAAAGTTCAGGCCCATCTCAAAATCAAATTCCCAAGAAGACCCGAGGAAAAGGAAGGCGTTTATGATAAAGCCATTGCAGCAAGAAGCTTTGATATACTTCGCGGGTTCCTTCCAGCTGGAGCTACTACTTTTCTTTCTTGGCACACAAATCTCAGGCAGGCACATGAAAAATTAGCTTTGTTGGAACATCATCCACTAAAGGAAGTAAGGGAAGTTGCAATAAATATTCGAGAAGCTCTGAAAGTAAAATACAAAAACTCCTTTGATCATCCCAAATTCGAGCAACAAGAAGCATATTGGGAAAAATACGTCGGTGAACACTCATTTTCATGCCCAGATAATCATCCAGACTTTGGTTTTAGCCATACATTAGAACTCGACAAGCTGAAAGAATATGAGGAGTTGTTAACCGGAAGACCGCTAAAAACAAATTTACCTCATTTCATAAGTAAATTTGGTCAATGCACTTTCGATTTCAAACTAGATTTCGGGTCTTTCAGAGATTTACAAAGGCATAGAAATGGCGTCTGCAAAATGCCATTGCTATCAGCTAAATATGGCTTTTATCCTTGGTATCTGGACGAATTGCCAGAAGATGTTCGCGCTGAAGCACAGCAATTACTTGCAGAACAAGAAAAGGCAATTATGGAGCTCCCAGTAAACGACTTAGACAGGCAATATTATTTCCCCATGGGATATACAATCACGGCATCGGTTACATATGCACTTCCTGCTTCTGTCTATGTAGCAGAACTCCGAAGTAACAAAACAGTTCACCCAACTTTGCGAGTGAGAGCCCAACAAATGGGCCGAGCACTACGTGACAGCGTGCCGGGTCTTACCATGTATCTGGACGAAAATCCGGACGATTGGGATATCAGGCGGGGGACTCAAGACATAATCAAAAAAGAAGATGAAAAAATTCAACATAATAGCATGCCTGGACCAGAACATGGGCATAGGTCGGGAGGGACAACTACCATGGCATCTGCCGGAGGACCTGGAGTACTTCCACAGAATGACCAGCAAACCCAATTCGCCAGAACGGCAGAACGCGGTGATAATGGGGAGAAAGACCTGGGAATCTCTTCCTGAGCAGATTAAGCCCCTACAGGGCAGAATCAACGCCGTAATAAGCTCTAACCCGGATTATGAATTACCGGAGGGAGTGCTGCAATTTGATTCTTTAGATCAAGCTCTTATGGCGATTTCTACCAGTGGGATAATTGACCGAGTCTTTGTAGCCGGAGGGGGGCAACTCTACGCCGAGGCAGTCCTACACCCAGAATTGGAGCAAATCTTTCTGACAAGATTAGAGGCAGACTTTGACTGTGATGTTTTCTTCCCAGAAAAAATTCCAGAAGGATTTGACATAATCTCCGCCACTGAAACAATGGAAAGTGACGGGCTCGAATACTACATGGTTATCTTGGAGAGAACTGAAGAGGCTCTGCTTGATGCAGATGAAACCGTTGAGGAATTAGTTGACCCTGAATACTAAGTATTTCTCTAGCTATTTCATCACACCTCAGCGTTCACAGCTGCCCAATAATACTCCGCAAATTATCCACAAGCCCTTGATCTCCCATTTTCTGTGCTAACTCAAGCATTTTGCGATAATCAGCTTTGTGGTTTTTCATGGCAGCAGGATCACGAATTCCTGCGACTTTTGCCTGAATTTTATTATACTGCTTTGCGTAACAAGCTTTTACCATCTTTTGATTCCCAGCCTTCAAAAAAAGAGCCCGCGCTTTATTCAATGAGCCTTTATCGAACAGATAAACAGCTTCCTGCTCATTAATATATTTCCCCATATCAGTGCCTGACAGCTTTGAGTCATAGTATCTGGCTCTGCGAAAATTATGCTGTTTTACAAAATAAATGATGGCGTTGTGAAAAATCGAATTTAAAAGTTTTTGATCTTCAGAAGTTTTCACACCAGACTTCTCCAAAAAGAACGCAGCGTTATCAAAATCATTAGATTTTAAACACTCAATTGCCACATTGTGATATGCAGTTTTTAAATTTCTTGAAACCAATTCACGCTCGGATGAGAGATTATTGGCTAAATGTGCAGCCTTCAAGAAAACACGCGGTTCAATTTTTACTTGTTTTTCTCTAAAATCTGAAACATCTAAAAGATTAGTAGCAATTAATTCCACTATTGGAAGAATCTTCAAAAAATCCTTGTAATTAGCCAAAGAACCAGAGGTGGCTTCAATGTCTATGCCCTTAAAATGAAGGCAAACATGTTCCGGAAGGATTTTAATTTGAAGGTCTTTCAGGTCATATTTCCAACCAAACAGAAAAGTGTAAAACGTAACTATTTGATTACAATCTCCAATCATTTTTTCCTTTTTCAAGGGATCGGTAAGTAACTTCCCAAACGAGGCGCCCTCCAAATATTCAAATCTATCAGCATGCGGTTTCAAAAAAAGCATAATTTTCACCAAAAAGAGCATTTTCTCTCTATCCCCGGGCCCCCCAGGCATAGACAATCCCAAAGCCTTCAACCGCGCCTCTAACCGTTTCTCATCTAATTTCATCTTCTCAGCAAAACTCAAAAACTCAGTAGCAATAGCCTCAGCATTGCGATACATCTGCATGCGACGCCTTCTGCTTAAATGTTTATACCCCTTAAAACGAGCCTCCAGCCATAAATTAACCACCACCAGATTCTCTCTCATCAGCTCCAAAACTTTCCTTTGAGCCTCAAAAACTCCCAACAACGAAACTTTCCGAAGCAGTTTATCCACTCGCTTTTCCAGCCGGTCCGCATATCGCGAAAAAGGGTTCCAAGTGGGCTTAATCATTTTTTGCCAATAATTGCTCCCAGTAATGAATTGATAACAGAGACCACAAGGCTAAATAGCAGAGCCCACCAAAAATTCACTACTATGAACCCAGGCACCAACACTCCTGCCAATAGCACCATCAAAGCATTAATAACGAACGTCAGAAGCCCCAAAGTAAGTATATTCAGAGGCAAAGTTAGAATCAGCAGTATAGGTCTGATAATTGCATTTACTAGCCCAAGCCCAACTGCTGCAAACAACGCAGTGACAAAGTCTTGAACAGTGATTCCAGGTAGCAAATAAGCAGTCGCATAAATCGCAATTGAAAACAATATCCAACCAACAATAATTCCCATGTTTTTGTATTATATGACAAGCTTAGAATAGACAAAAAGGAAGAATCTTTCAATGTCCAGGATTGTATTTGTTGGGGGCAAAGGAGATTAATATCGTTTAGATCCTCTTGTAGATGTTTTGGAGGTCTGGTTGGCTCGTTTCCAGAAGCGGTATTGTGTTTCGGCTATTCTCTGGACTATTGGGTCATTTAGGGTTTCTTCACCCCCTTCTAGCGGACTTGTGAGTAGTCTTAAGCTTTCTGGCGTTTCAACCCCTTCTAAATCCTCTGGACTTAATCTTCGCCCTGGAACATTTTCAGCAATTAATTTCTTGTCATTCCCGACAACATAACAAAGATCGCCCTTAAAGTTCAGCGCTAGATGGTATTCAGGAGTTGAAGAGTCGCTCTCTTTCTTAAAAGTCTTTCTTATCATTATTCTAGCTTCAGGATTTAGCTTGAAGAAGGTAAATAGATCTATATCAGCAATTTCCAAAGGCTCAGTATCTTCTCGTAAAGGACTCATGTAATTGATTAATTATTAAATAATAAAAGATATTTACATTAAACCAGAAAACAAATCAAGAACGAGTACATAAGAGTTAGTTGCTTAAAACAAAATATTTGATACTATGCTCTGAAACCTAAAGCAAGGAAACAAAAACAAAACAAAAACTTCCTATTCGCATTTAGTTTCAAACAGGGACCAAAACAGTCCCACCCGACAGACTAGAAACTGTCACAGAGTAAAACAAAAACAAAGCTCTTTAAAAATTCGCTTACAGGAGATCAGGAAACCTTCACACAAACTGATTACTTAAATATCTCTTTCGACACAATAAATTATAGATTGCATCTTTGAGGCTTTCAAGGAAGTCACTCGTTCAATCAAAAATAAATATAAAAAGAAAGTTACTAGGTAATTAGCAAAGGCCACACCTGCTATCCAGTACAGCACACACAGGAAGCTTAGGAAAATATCATCACATTTATTAGGAGCAATAAACTCAACCACGGTTTGAGTAATTTGCTAATATTGACACGTAGTCAAATATCTTACAAAGTATATTAAGCGACACATTACGAGGGCTGTCCATAGCCGATACTTGATTAATAAATTCTATCAGATATAATACTAAGATTTCTAAAAACAAAAGAAATCAGAAAACGACCAAAGATCATTCACAATAAGAAATAGATTTGTTTCCCCCCGGGGGAAGCAACTATGTGAAGATTGATGAGGAGTCCAAACGGTGGCCTCAAAGCGTATAAAAACGCATTGGAGTGTACAACGCCCTAGAACGTTTAGACTTCTCTCAATCTTTGCTGGGCGATGGGTGCGGAATCAAGACCAGATCCGTATCCGTTCAACGTTATCCGGTGTGGTACTTTAGCCTTTATGGCTTCTACTTACACTACTGACCTTCAGTGGTCAGCGGATGGTCCGTGGCAGGACTGTAAAAAGCAGCCAAAGCCTAGGCAATGATTCGGATAGGTCAATCCTCAAATCTCAAAACAAAAACAAAAGCTAGAGCACCCGACCAAAAGTTGGGAGCCCATTAGCGTCGAGATTTGGCCCCACTTCGGTGGGGTTTTCTAATTATAGGGCAAACATGCCAACCAAAAAGCCCCCCGCATTCCGCGGGGGGCTTTTAAAAGTTAGTCTCAAGAGAATGTTATTGAGCTATCCCAACCATCTTCTCAGCTTCGTTTAAATAACCATCACTCACTACTTTACTATGTGTTCCTTCTTTAGGAGAGGCACATACGGCTGGTTTGCTTCCCGTCCCACAGCTTGTATCAGCTGCGTTCAAATAAGTGTTTGTATCTTCCATCATGCGAATTACTCTATATCTTGTACTAGCAGAGATTTCTGAACTAGTTTCCAAGGTTTGAAGTACCGCCTTTATTCTAAGCATTACAGCTTCTCTTTCAGCTGCAGTTTCAACATGTAGAGGCGCAGTTACATAATTTCTTGTCCTAGATACTTCAGGCTGTTTTGGAGTAGCTTGTTCTTCTTCAACTGAAGGCATAGGTACAGGAGCAGGAGCAACAGTTTCTTCTACCTCTGTTATAACATCACCTTCTGGTGCAAGTACTAGATGTGAAGCACCCTCTGGTGCAGTTGTATCAGTAGAATTTTTCTGTTCATTCCCAGAGTCTCCACCGAATCCAAACAGTGCTGAGGCAGCTGTGAAGGCAGCAACAAGAATATGCATTCGAGGAATTCGGATCTTTGGTCTATTCACAACAGGAAATTGAATGATTTCTGCAGATTTATCAGTTTTTACATCATCAGTACCCCAATTTGCATCAACATCGCTCGTGTCTACTGCACTGATTGAGTGTGATTTTGCAACTTTGCGCATTTCATCCCAATCTAAATTCATAGTTGGTCTAGGTGTTTCTGCATCAAGGTCATATCCATTTTCCTGACATTCATTATTGAAAGCTGACAATTCAGCAACAGTAGTTCTCAAGGCATGGGCTGACCTTGTAAGTTTTGCCTTAGCTTGTTCACGAAGTTCTTTAGAGTCATTAAGAGTTATCTCAAGTCGTTTCTTTGTTATCCATAAGTCACTCATTCTCTCTCTATTTGATTGGCTCATTTTTCTCAGCTGACCTGAGATGTTATTATCATCAAGATACATAAATCCAAGGTGTTCGGCTCTACACACATTCAAATGTGCATTTAAAGCAGACAGATGTTTGTACGATGCAATTGCTAAACTGTGCTTCTTTTCTTGGTCTGCAGCTATAGCAGCACGGCAATCTTCTAATTGCCCTTGAAGTTCATTTTTTCTTTCTATCAATTCGAGAACTTTTTGTTCTCGTTCCTTACTTGGAGATAGCAGGGCTGGAACAGTTTCTGTAGATTGAAGGGGCTCTATTGGAGAAAAAGTAACTACTTCGTCAATTATAATCTCATCGCCAGTAGGAGCCTTAACAACGGGTTTCTCTTGAGACAGAGCTCTTTGTGCAGCAACTGCATCAGCTCTTTCAAACTCAGCAATTTTTTCACCAATGACTTTTTTCGGAGTAAGCACTCTCAAACCTTTTTTCATCCTTCCAAAGAATCCCAATTCTTTTCTTTCCTTTAAGAGTTTTTCGGTTGCCTCGTTATTCTCTCTGCTACGTTCATCGTTTATGTTCTCAACCAAAAGGTTCATATTATCTACAGACGGATCACCTGTAGGAACATATCTTTCTCGCACAGGAAATAGTGTAACAGATCGCTTTATAGCTTTTGCGACCCTTTTAACAGTCTTATTGTTTTTAATTCTCTCCCAGAGACTAGGTTTACTAACCTCTTCTTCTTTCCAGTTAGCATTATCTCTGAAACTTGAACCATCGCGAGTAATAGTAGGTAGTTCTGTAGCTGTTTCAGCTACTTGGGCTACTGGCTCCTCATCTAAAAAATCTGAAAGATTGATGCCGACCTTTATTTCTTCTAAAGCAGGCGTTTCTACTACTTGAGGTTTGGCCTCAGATGTAGCAGGTGCCTCATATCGAGCAGTTAGATCTTCTCCAGCTGTATTAGAGGTTAGAGTCAGTTTCTCTGGTGTAGAGACTTCAGTCTGCCCAGATAAATGATTTGCGAGATTATTAGTATTCATACTTATATTTAAGTATTAATGAAATAAGATCGGACAATAACAGATAAATGACACGATGTCAAGTATCTAGTAAAGTAAGTTAAAGTCCATAGATAAATACAATCCTTCTGTCTACAAATAATTACACTAATTTTGTGACAGCTCATTTTCAAGAGTACTGCACAGAAAAAATTGGACAATGATAAATAACCATTGCAAGGCAACAGGAAAGCTCAAAACGTGGGGGGGGGAAGCTATAACAGATTTAGCTCTTCCAATGCTCTATATACACCATCAGTAAACATATCTGGGTCATAATGATGCCATTTTTCTACTTGTTCCTGAAAATCATCGATCTTAAGAAGCCCTCGATTTTCAACCAGAAACAAGGTAACCAAAACTCGGTGTTTTACTTCAAAAACAAGTCTATCTCGGTTATTCTCCGGCAATTGTTGGTATTCTTTCCGTCGCTCTGCTAACTCTTTCAGCTTGTCGAACATAAAGGACAATGCCTTCTTTTTTGTCGTATCCATAATCAGTGTTGCATCACTGTATTCAAAACACCCCTCTGGCACATTGGAAGCAGGTGGTACAGAAACATCAATTCTTCTTGGTGGTCTCGTCGAGAAACGAACTCCTTTTAGCCTATCATTCATAAATATGAAAGATTTAAAGATAAGGCAAGAAGATAATCACGAAACACCCAGATGTCAATATGATTAATTCTGCGAAAGTTCATTTTCCAGAGTCGCCACTTCTTCCTTAATCTGCTCAAATTGTGCAACACGGTCTGCCACCAATTCGGGGTCAGCTTTCTTTTTAAATCCAGGCGTCAGCATTTTTTCCAAGTTCATAACCTCCTCCTGCCTCTTCTTTAAAGAGCTTTCCAAGCTCTCCCTAAAGGCCTTCTTTTCATCTGCAGAAGCCTCGATCATTACACTTCCAGAAGGATATGGCTTAACAACAGTTGTTTTATCTCCCAAATCAATTAACTCAATTCCAGCAAGTTTTTGAGCCAATTGAATCATTCCGGCAGCCATAGAAAAATCGGGAGAAACATGTAATTGATCTTTATATGTCTTAGACAAAGCCTTTCTAAATTCACGGCTTGCTGAAACAACATCAATGACCTTTCTAATTTCTTTCTGAGCCTTCTGATAGACGTTTTCATCAAATCCCGGTACTGATACAAATTGCTGCTCCGCTAAGAGTTTTTCGCTTCCAAAACGCTCCATATTTTCATTAATTTCCTCTGTGAAAAATGGCATAAAAGGGTGAATCATCTGCAGAACTCCATTAAATGCTGTAAACATAACTGCTTTAATTTCCTCTGTAAATTCACTCGCAGTTTCAAGCTCAATCTTTGCTATTTCCAGATACCAAGAGCAGAAATAGTCCCAACTAAAGTGGTAAATCAACTCCAAAGCGGGGCTGAATTCATTATTATCCATTTTCTGGCGATACAGCTCTTGAACCTCTCGTAGTTGCCCCAAGACCCACCTTGAACTATCCAATTTTAAGTCTGAATAGTCAGGAAGTTTCAGTTGATAATCTCCTTCACCTTTTAATGCCACCAATTTTGCAGCATTCCACATTTTATTCAAAAATTTTGCGTAGGAGTCTACTTTTTTCTCATTAAATCGAACATCTTGTCCCGCTGTAGAGCCAATAACAAGTCCTGCCCTCAGTGGGTCAGCTCCATATTTATCCAACATTTCCTTTGGTTCAACTCCATTTCCTTTAGATTTTGACATTTTTTGCCCTTTTTCATCACGAATTAAACCTGTGAAATACATGTTCTTCCAAGGCACATCATTAAAACGATACGCACTAAAAATAAGCATGCGGCAGGCCCAAAACAACAAGATATCACGTCCCATAAGCATAGTATGGGTAGGGAAGTGCTCACTTTTTGACGGATTTTCCAAATCTAAAAACCCAAGACTAGACAAAGTAGTATATGGCCATTGACCTGAAGAAAACCAAGTATCAAAAGTATCTGTTTCCTGTTCCCAGCCATCTCCTTCTGGCGCTTCCTTTCCAACATAAATTTCCTCATTCGAAGTATCCTTCTGCCGATACCAAATAGGCATACGATGCCCCCATAAAATCTGCCTGGAAATATTCCAATCCGTAAGATTCTCCAACCACTGTACAATCTGGTCTTTCAAACGAGCCGGATAAACCTTCAATCGCCCAGAATTTACAAGCTCCAAAGCCCTCTTCTTAAGACTCAACCCTTCTTTATCCACATTCACATACCATTGTGTAGATATTAGAGGCTCAATAACATCCTTCCCACGCTCCGCAATAGGCACCTTATGCGTTATTTCCTCTGTTAGTAGCAAAACACCCACCTTTTCCAAATCCTCGATCAGACGTGCCCTGCAGGCCTCTACACTCATTCCCAAATAGGCTTCCCCAGCAGCTTCCGTCATCTTCCCAAACTTATCAATTACTTGAATTTGCTCCAATTTATGATCATTTCCGATTTCGTAGTCCAAAAAGTCATGAGCAGGAGTAATTTTTACAGCTCCAGTCCCAAAAGACAGCTCAACCCTCTCATCAGCAATAATTTCTATTTTTCTATTGATAACAGGAACAACAACCTTTTTGCCGACCAAGTGCAGATAACGTTGATCAGAAGGATGTACAGCAATCGCAGCGTCACCCAGCATAGTTTCTGGTCGTGTAGTAGCAACAACAATCTCTTTCTCGTTGTCCAAGGCTGGCACCACATCAATTAAAATAACATCCCCTTTAAATTCCAAAAGCTTGTCTCGCACCGACTGATCATATTTCTCTAAATCCTCCAGTTTCGTATCAGCCCCTGGGAGAGTATGCATTCTCCAAACAATATATTCGCGCTCAATCGCCACATCATCTTCTGTAACTTTATCAACCAAAACCTCGCCAATTTTCAATAAATCATCAAGTTTCTCAGAAAAATCGGAAGCAGAAATCATCATGACCCAGTGATTCCCTTCATTTTGAAGCAGTGGAGCATCCCCAAATTTATCGATTAACACGCGTTTCCTCTCAGGAGCAGCCTCAGCCTCCACTAAAGGATATTTAATATGCCAAAAATGCCCTTTCTGTTCCTTGTATTCCACTTCAACATCAGAAATTGAAGTCTGAGAATAAACAGACCAATGAACAATTCGAGAACCTCTATATACCAATCCGTCCTTCCACATCCTAAAGAAAGTATCAAAAACAATATCACTTACCCCAGGCTCTAAAGTAAAAATTTCCCGATTAAAATCAGCAGAAGTCCCAATCTCCTTTTCCTGCCCTCGCATATATGATGATCGATCTATACAAAAATCATAACAACTCTTAAAAAACTCATTTCGAGGCATTTTTTCAATCTCCACCCCCTCGTCCCGTAGCTTCCTCTCATACACAACCTGAGTTTGTATACCCGCATGATCCTTCCCAGGCACCAGCAGAACCCGATCACCTTTCAAACGATGATACCGCCCCATAATGTCCATAATTGTATGCCCATAACAATGCCCAATATGCATTTCCCCATTGGCATTTGGCGGTGGCATTGTGATGTTAAAAACTTCACCATCTGGATTAGGCGCTTTATCTATATTGAAACAGTCAGCATCTTCCCATTTCTTATAAATTTCAGACTCTTTATTTTTAAAGTCAAAATATTGATCAAGCATGTTTATTTCGCTATTTAGTAAGCCATTTATGTGTTTTTGTCGCAATAACAACCATTTCCTCCTCGAATTACTCACAAGAGATTCGATACTCCGACAAAACGAATTTTAGCAGCAGAAAGAAGATAAACCAATTACAAAAAATTAATTTGTAATTCCCTGAAATTTTGTTATATTCCTCATGTTTAGGGAAGGTCAAACAAAGTTATTCCTCCACCCCCCTCCCCCTTGTCATCCCGCACTCGATGCGGGATCCATCCCTCCCCCCAAGACCATTCAAAATTAGCGGTACTAGTACAATGGTAGTACGCCGCCTTGCCAAGGCGGAGACACGGGTTCGATTCCCGTGTACCGCTCCAAAGAAAAAGCAGCTGACCAAAAGGTCAGATGATTTCTCCCCTCCCATGCCAGGTGACAATATTTGATCATATGCTCCGAGTACTTGACAACCACACAATTAAGATGTTAAAACTACATCTTAATTTTAAAATTATGTGCGAAAAAACTGAAAAACCAGAGAAAATAACTACATGCGAGCAGAATCATGGAGAGGCATCTGAAGCAGAAACATCAGGCCAGGATGGAGAAATTTCTTATGAGGAATTATCAGCAGATGAAGGAGCCGTAGTAGAGTTTGACGCAGCATTGGAAGAACAACTCCCTGATAATAAAACGAATGGAAGTGATGCAGATCACACAAATCCAGAAGACGAGCGACCTACATTAAGACCTCCAAGTAAACCAGCCCCCCCAGTAAGTACAGAAGAAACCACTCTTTTGACGCTAGATCAGTCAATTTCTGTAACACCTAAGAAGTTGAAGAAAGAAACAACTGACAAACTAAAAGCAGCATCAGTTTTACCAGATCCCAAACAAGTAAAGGCCTTTCTAGAATCAGAACAGTACAGAGCCTATCAAGCTGCAACCAGGGAACACTTAGAGATAGTTAAAAGACATGCAAAAGAAAATAAACCAATCAGTCAGTCACCCAAAGCGCCTAGATTCCAATATTATTATGAAGTATTTATTGCTGAGAAAAAGCAGGCGGAGACCACAGAACATAAAGAAGATGACACTAAAAAGACAGAAGAAATAGACAAGTAACATTCATTTCTATTTTACCTCCAACTGAACCTTAGAGATTCTAACTTTCGCATTCCCACCATTCAATCCAACGACTCTTAGATATACGTCAGCTCTAGCAGCGGGAGTTATTGTTGCAAAAGAACCTACTTGCAATCCAGTGGTATCTACAGGCGCTGTTGGTCCAGTTCCTCCATCTAAATAATTCCAAGTGGACTGATCAGTTGAATACTGAATGGCCAAAATTGCTCCAGGATCTCCCACTTCCACATCAACAAGATTTGCAGAGAGCCTTCCCTGAGTAACATTTGACAAATCAATACGCACTCTAAAACTCGGCAATGCTTCTGCCATCTCTTGTAATGCATCCGGCATTGGATCCCACTCTAGTTTATCTTTAGCTGCTAAAAAGGTGATGATCATATGATCTGATCCACCTGCAGCAGCCCAACTCAAAACCCCTGATCCATTATTTTGTAACATAGTGGAGGCACCACCCTGCGATGTCGGCAGTGTATATGTAACATTTCCTGCCTGATCCCCCCCTTGAAAGATCGAATAATAGGTGGGAGAAGCTCCCCCCTCCAAAACAGCCAAATCACCTTGTACATAAAGATCATCAGTAAAAGTAAAGGCGGCTGCAGATTCATCCCAAGTCAAATTTTCATTTAATGCAGCGCCAAACTGCAAAGACAGGTCGCCTGTAGTATTGTCATTATCTAAAGTAAATGTATTTGATGGCGTCCCAGGTCCTGAAGTCATATATATCCATGCCGCGCCTGCCCACATATATGGTCCTGGCTGACATACTGGAGTAATACATCCCGGAGCAACACCATCTGCAACAGTCAATTCAACAACACGCCCGATTTCGCCAGCCCCAAGTCCTGGAGCCCCACCCGGTAACGCAGCAACATTCTCAAGCCTCAGATCGTGTACCTGATTCAAATTCAATTCTATTATGTTCCCTCCACTGACAACTAAGGAATTATTTAAAGTAAAGTTCCCCGCTGTATCATCCCAAATAATAGTTCCAGATCCATCGCCAAACGACAAAGTAGAAGACTCACCATTGGCAGCATTATCATTCACAGTAAAAGTATTGGCGTCAGTATGAGGAAGATTAATATTTGCTCCTGCATCAAGAGTGACAGTTGTACTTGAGTTGAAAGTTAAAGTACCAGAAGTATAGTTATCAGTAGTATCAGAACGAAGGAATTGAGTTGAATCTATTGAGTCCAGTGTAGCAGCATCCCCTCCACCACCTGCAGACGGGGTTACCCACCTGGTTGCGGCAGGATTAGTGTCCAAACATACATATTCAGAATCAGCATCAAGTGTCTGGGCTCCGTTTACATTTGCAATCGTCGAGCCTCCGACAAAAACTTTCTTTCCTCTATCATCTGCAGCTGCACAAGAGGGAACGTCAGCCAACACAGCAACATTTTGCACACGAGCGTTAATTAGCTGATTTGACTCCAAATCCAAGTCCCCAGATATTTCAAATTGGCTGTTTACAGTATCAAAACGAAAGTAGTTTGTGCCTGGACTTCCAAAAGACAAAGTGATCTCAGTCGCAGAAGTATCATCAAAATCAATTACATAAGTATCGTCTACAGTCACTCCTCCAGTATCAGCTCCGTCAAATAAAATCATAGCATTTGCAAAACTCACCATTGATAAAGTAGTAACCAACGATATCACAGTGCTAATTTTCCAATCTATCTTTGTCCTCATAATAATTTTTGTTTCTTATATATAAAATACCATATTCAACAGTCTTCCGCCAAGGTAACTTAGTTGTTTTACGTTTTTCAGAAGTGGGATTTATTGAAGATCACTCGCTAATAAAACGTTCTCAGGGTTTGATGGATCGTACACAATTTCGATTTGATCACCCGGTCTTGGGATGGAAACCCTAGACACAGTATGAGAAAGTTCAGCAGTAACCCCAGGCCGGACCTCCACGGTAATCTTGATATGAGGATTATTATTTATTGTGATTCCAGTGTCTCTAACTGTCATAACCTTTGCAGTTGCTTTTTGTCCTCTTTCTTTCAGGACTTTCTTCTTTTTAGATTTACCCAGGGCACCTTTAATAAGCGGATAAAAGCCAGCCAGAAAGATTATTGCTACGAAAAATATAATTATCCCAGGAAGGAACATTGAAATATTATTTTCAAACGATTCTCCGCCATCATCTGCGATCATTTCCTGAAACCAACCAGCCAAGACCTCTGGGTCAACTGTAGACACATAAACCCCAACTCCAACCCCAGCCATAACGATTAAACCGATAATTGCTGTTATCACAATATTTAACTTTGACATAAAAATTTACGTAAATTGATTAATTGCAACTCACAGTACACCATATTATAAAATCAATGGTTATCACAACTAGAATTTAAGTATAAAACTAAGACATAAAAAAAGTGGTGAAAAAGAATTTCTCCACCACTTTTCAATATTTAACTACACAAGCTAGCTTCCCTCTCTTCTAGTCATTAATATATAAACTATTTCAGCAGCCTCAGCACGTGTTACCTCACTTGCAGGGGCGATTAGAGTTGCGTTCTCCAGTATAAGGTTTTCATCAAATCCAGCCTGAACATACTTTATATACCATTGATCCAAGGCAATATCAGTAATTTTTGATAACTTCTCAAAATCCACTTGTGAGAAATCAGAGTCAAAGCCACGAGTCGTGATTTTTAATGTTTCAACTACATTTATTGGTTTCTCTGCCCTGAATAGTCCATCTGGGTATCCATGAACAATATCTGCATTTTTTGCAGCTTTAACATGTTTTGCAGACCAAGAGTTAACATCTGTATCTGGAAAAGCTTTGGGTTCTGGAGTTACAGGGACTGGAACATCATTTGCACGAACAACCATAGTTGTGACTTCTGCACGAGTTACAACGGCATTTGGCTCGAAGTAACAAGGTCGTCTACCTCCAGCTACACCCTTATCATAAAGATAATTGATTGCACCCTCTGAACGATGGCCAGAGATGTCTCTGAAACGACAATTGTTAGACTGGCTCTCCAACCCTCCCTGTGTAACTTTAACTGGATTTACAACAGGCTCAGTGACAGCATCAGGACCTCCTGTTTCAGGGGCCGTAGAAGTAACCGCCCCTCCAGCAGACGCCTCACGCAGAAAAGGTAATTTGCCTGCAGATAATGGCCTTTCGGGGCCACTTGACTGAGCAAAGGCTGACAATGGTAATACGATTCCAACTATTGTAATGGCTACCAATGTGGACCTTTTGAAGATTCTCATATACTTCCGAATTGATCTAGACATAATTTAAAAATGATCTATTAACTTTTAAGCAATATATCACTAATACTGTCAGAATCCAGCTACCCGACTTGACAAACAGGCTAACGACTAATCAAATCATTCTTCCGACTACCCACCTTTGCCTCTTCAAAAATGAGTTTAAAGACAGCAGCTACAAATTCAGGGGATAAATCAAGTTGAACAGCAAGCTCCATATAACGACTAAGCAAAAAATCCTCTCGCTCTTGATCAAAAGGTTCCAAAGCCAAATCCGCCTTCCGTTTTATGATTAGTCGTGCAACAGAAATTCTTGAAGCTATATCAGCAATCAACCGATGATCTAGCTTTGTTACTTGATCACGAAGTTCTGGTATTTCCTTTGTTTCATCTGTTGGACTAGGGAATTCTTTCATATTTTTGCAAAAGTAAGGCCATAGTATAGCTCAGATCTTCAAATCTGCAACTCTTGAAACATCTTTCCTTCCGTATTTTCCCTTATCCCAGCATTTTTCATCCCCAAACTATTCGCTAATTTGATACTCACAAGATTGTCTTTTTCCGCTAAATAGATAATTTTTTGACTAGCTCCAAACGTCCCTTTAAACCAATCAAGCAAACATTTCACTGCCTCTTTGCCAAAACCATTACCCTGAGTACCTTCTTTAATCCAAATACTAAATTGAGGTTCAATATTTAAACTTAATACAGAGGCCAACCCCAAAAACTCACGATCTTCTTTAGACAACACTGCCAAGGTCAGTCTTTCGCCCCTATCTTGTTGAGCACGACATTCATTGATCCATGTATGAATCTCATTGGTCGCACTAAAATTCAAAAAGAACTGCGCGACATTGCCTACATTTGCAGCCAAAATATCTTCAAGCCACTCTACAGAGACTTTTTTCAACATCAACCTTTCTGTTTCTAGTTTTTCCGGAAGCATCGCAGCGCAATACGAAATAATCCCATTATTATACCAAAAAACGGGAGACATAACCAGCCACAAAACGCACCTGCTTGCATAAACATAAGGTAATTTCTATACTAACAAATATTACAAATAACTCATTTAAAATGGAACCAATCAACGGAGTCTCTTTAGAACAATACGCAACCCTATGCGCTCTCATGGCTGACACTGCTGGAGACGAATCCAAAGAGATAGCAATATCTGAAGAAAACAATGTCAGTGGAGACGACTGGAAAGCAGCAAAACAAGGATTTACAGCCAGAATGAGTGATCCTACTGATATGGGCAAAACGGCCCTGGCTTTCATGCCACTATTACAAGAAGCACAAACTAAATTACGAGGTGGTGTGGAGCCTTGTACGCTTGAAGTCTATGCGAGAGTACACGCGGGCATGGCATACAGAAAGGACCCTGCAGATTCCAGCAAAAAAATCGACTATATGGTGGTTCTAGGTGAAAACGGTTTCACACATCAACAATGGATAGAGTGTGAAAATTATTGGACTCCCGTAGTTAGCAAGGATGAAAGTAAGCCAACTCTAATGGAAAGATTTGATGAGACAAAAGGTGCTCAATTCAAACAAATAATCCAAGAAGAGTCCGACAAAATTTCGGGGATCGAGAGATAAATCAAAATTCAGGGGCTGAAATTTAATCACAAATTGACAGTTGGAGGAGGGAAATATAATCTCTTCACGCACAACCTATAACAAAAACCATGGATTCATTTGAGCTACGCCAAAAATATATCGACTTTTTCATTTCTAAAGGCCATACAGAGATAGCTCCGGCACTTCTGCTTGCGGAAAACGACCCTACTTTGTTATTTGTGAATTCGGGGATGTTTCCTTTAGTACCCTATTTACTAGGTGAAACTCATCCAGAAGGAACAAAATTAGTAAACTCACAAAGGTCATTTCGAACAGATGATATAGAAGAAATTGGAGACGCACGGCATACGACTTTTTTCGAAATGCTTGGAAATTGGAGCCTGGGCGACTATTTCAAAAAGGAGCAGCTGAATTGGTGGTATGAATTCCTTATAGATGAGCTCAAAATCGACCCCAGCCGCTTATACCAAACAGTATTTGCAGGAAATGATTTAGTAGGGTGTGATAAAGAGAGTATTGAAACAGTACGGGAAGTCTTCAATAAACATAATATTGAGGCTGAAGTAGGTCCAGAAACAACAAGAAAAGGTGAATTAGGGCCTGGAGTAGAGTTGGACTTCACAAAACAAAGAATCTTCCCATATATCGACAAAAACTGGTGGAAAAGGGGAGACTCAGTGGGCGAAGTTGGCGGTCCAGACTCAGAGACATTTTTCGATACAGGCGGCGAACACAACCCTGCCTTTGGTGAACATTGTCACTTAAATTGTGATTGCGGCCGGTTTTTAGAAATTGGAAATTCAGTATTCATTCAATATGTGAAAACTCCAGATTCATGGGAAGAATTGAAGCAGAAAAACGTGGATTTTGGAGGAGGATTAGAACGGCTGTTAATGGTAGTAAACGGGAAAAATGAAATGTTCGACACGGATTTATTCCAGCCATATATAGAATTAGTCGAAGAAAACACTTCCAAAAAATACAGCGAACACCTCCACGACTTCCGAGTAATCTGCGACCACATCAGAGCTGCAACCTTCCTAATTTCAGACGGAGGCTTCCCCTCCAACAAAGACCAAGGATACTACATCCGCCGCCTAATCAGACGCGCCCACGTTTGCGTACAAAACCTAGGAGGAACCGATGATGTCATTCTCAGACTAGCTAAAAAAGTAATTGAAAAGATGTCCCCTGCGTATCCAAAATTGGAGGAAAAACAGAATGCTATCGTATTGAGTATTAAGGAGGAGGTGGCCAAATTCGCAAAGACACTCACAAAAGGGGTTAAATATTTCGAAAAAGCAGTGCCAGTAGACGGCATTATTTCAGGAGAGGACGTCTTTCATCTATGCACCACTTACGGTTTCCCACTGGAGTTAACGGTGGAAATGGCAGAGAAAAAAGGACTACGAATTGACCGTGAAGATTTCGACAAAAGAATAGAGGCTCACAAAGCCTTATCTCGCAAGGGTTCAGAGCAGAAGTTTAAAAGTGGTTTAGCTGATACGACAGAGTCCACAGTAAGGCTACACACCGCCACCCATTTATTACATCAGGCCCTCCGCAAAGTCCTCGGCGACCATGTAGAGCAGAAGGGAAGTAACATCACTCCAGAAAGACTGCGTTTCGACTTCTCCCATCCCCAGAAAATGACGCCAGAAGAAAAAGAACAAGTTGAAGCAATAGTGAATGAGCAAATTGATAAAGGTCTGGAAGTGTTCTGCACCGAAACCGCTCCAGGGGCAGCCAAAAAAGAAGGAGTTATCGGTTTATTCGACGACAAATATGGAAATAAAGTGAAAGTTTACACCGTCGGAGCACCGCTAAGCGAAGCCAAAAAGGCTTTCTCCCTCGAAATCTGCAGCGGCCCACATGTCGAAAACACAAGTGAATTGGGTGGATTCAAAATACTCAAAGAAGAAGCCTGCGCCGCAGGAATTAGGAGAATAAAAGCCACCGTTACTGCAAATCAATAAGATTAGCAAAAAACAAAAAGCCGCGCTCATGCACGGCTTTTTTCAATATATGTGTTTCCCAATCTATTGCGGCCAATCAATACGTAAAACTTGCTCATCTGTTGGAGTATTGTCCGGATTTCGAGTGCGTAAATGCAGCTCAATATGAGTTGGTTTTCGGCCCTCATCAAAGAAAACTCTGTTTTCTACAATACGTGGGTCATCCTCCTTTGTAGCAAATTGAAACCCCCATAATGCAAATGGTTCCTGCTTAGAAACAGCCTCATCAATATGCTTCTGAAATGAAACATTGTTTGGATCAATAGTTGTTCCAGCAGTATTATTTGCCTTAATTTTAATAATCCACGCACCAGTAGTAGGATTGGTTTCCTTATATGCCAAGTATGCATATGTCTTTGTAGTAGGGGCGTCAAACGAGTCTACATAGCCCAGCTGGGTGATCTCAGTAGTAGGTGTGGAGGCAGGTAACGGAATCTTTTGTGTTGTTTCATCCATTGTTTATTTTGGTTAATAAATTCGGGAGTTATTCTAGCATAAAACCAGATAGTTCAAAAACAGGTGAATATTTATCATTACCAAAAATCACAGTTTATTTGGTCAGGCTAACAAAAAGTAGTAGAATCCCTGTAAAAGAAAGGAAAAATTTCAATGAAAATAAAAGACATTAAACAAATTTTAGCTGCAGGGATAATAATCTTTAGCTTTGTTCCAGTGGCCATCGCTTTCGAGATTCCAGAACCAGATGACTATGTCACTGATCAAGGAAATATTTTCTCGATAACAGAGGAAGAATCTATCGAAGCAAAAATTGAAGCTATCAGAACAAGCACAACAGCAGAAATTGGAGTATTAACTATACAAAATCTGGATGGCGATGACATCTCTCAGATTGCTTTCGATACAGGCAATAAGTGGGGAGTAGGGAAGAAAGACAATGACAATGGACTGATGCTCGTCATTGCAGTGGAAGATCGTGAGTGGTTTTTTGCAACTGGATATGGGTTAGAAGGAGCCATCCCAGATGCAATTGCTAAAAGAATTGGCGAGAATCAATTCCCCTTTTACTTTCGCGCAGGCAATTATGCAGAAGGCGTTTTGGCAGCGCTAGGCGAGATTGAAAACTATATTAACAAAGACCCCTCAGTAATTTCACCATACGATACACCAGTTTACGGTGAGGACGGTTATGAGTCAGCATACGAAAAAGAAATGTGGGTCACAATGTGGTTCATGATTTTGATGGTTTTGGCATTTTTTAAGACCATTTGGGTTGGACTTGGGAAACACAAAATAATCAAAGCAGTGGTCAGTAATGTGATAATTTTGGTTCTGGGCCTGATATTTACAGAAATTGTGTATTTAATTATTGTAATGCTAATGTCCATTTTTATGGATATGGCTGCTATTGTCGCGGGGATGGGGGGAGGCGGTGGTAGTGGCGGAGTGTATTCAAGTGGAAGTTCAAGCAGCAGTTCAAGTAGCTCGTCTTCAAGCAGTTCATCGTCTAGCTCTTCTTCCAGTTCATCATCTGGAGGTTATAGCGGAGGTAGTTTTGGCGGAGGCGGCTCTGGTGGAAGTTGGTAATAATTGATAATATCAAAATCGTATTTCTTCATCATTTATGAAAATGGGTAAAGCATTAAAAGTATTACTAGGTCTTCTCGCAGTAATAGTCATTGTTGTGATTTGGGCCTTTTTCTATATCACAGGAATATATAATGACATGGTGGCCAAAGATGAAGGAGTAAAAACGGCTTGGAGCCAAGTAGAAAACCAGTATCAAAGACGCATAGACCTGATACCAAATTTGGTAAGTACGGTAAAAGGATATTCAATTCATGAAGCAGGCACATTGGAAGCAGTTGTAGAGGCACGCGCAAAAGCTACTCAAACACAGGTAAATGTTGCCGACGCGAACACCTTCTCACAATTCCAAGCCAGTCAAGATGGCTTAACCGCAGCACTCGGCAAACTAATGGTAGTTGTAGAGCAATATCCAGATTTAAAAGCAGACAAGAACTTCTTAGAATTGCAGGCGCAATTAGAAGGAACGGAGAACCGAATTTCAGTCGAGAGAAAGAATTTTAACGAGTCAGTAAAAGATTACAATATCTTCATCCGACAATTCCCGCAGAATTTTATTGCAGGCATGTTCAAATTTGAATTAGCAAATCTATTCGAAAACCAACCCGGTGCCGAAACAGTGCCAGTGGTGGATTTTAGTTAGGAGCTAGGCAACCATTCCGAAAAAATATAATCCTAGTACAATCCCTCCAGCTGCCGCAGCAATATGCAGCAAAAGCATCCCTGCTGAATCGGGGAAAGTTTCACCAAGAAAAACCTTTTTCAGACCATGTCTCCTCATGAATACAAGTGGGCCAATTCCTATAATTCCAAATAGTACAGCACAGACCATCCAGCTGATAACAATTCCCTCTGGCCCGTTCAAAGCAAAATCCAAAAAGTTCCAACCTAGTGAAACGAACAATGCACTCCAAAACAAAAACGTCCAGAAAGGACTATTCTTCACAGTGGTTAAAGCATAAATCCCCCCACCAATTAGCATGCCAAAAATCGACAAAGGAGCAAACATAGCAACACCCGCAGGACAATGATCCTCAATTACATACGGCCCCCCTTCTGCACAAAAGCCTCCAATATCCAAAACAGATCTCATCGTCAAATACAAAAGTGTTAAGGAGGTGGAGAAGAGCAACAAGCCAAATAGAAGACGTAAGATTTTCATAAAAGTTCTAATTTATTTCACAACAATGATAACACAGAAATAACCATAGACCCGTACTACACACGGGAACTTGACAAAGGGACAAAAAAGTGGGAAAATCTGCTCTTATCTCTACAATTAAGATGACAACAACACCTCTAGACACAAGTCAAGATTCACGCCCAGATTTCCACGAATGCAAAGAAAATGGCAGAATGGTACAACTATCTGGCGTAGACTCCTCAATTACCGTGGGGGAGGCGGTGAAAGAACTTCGTAAAGTCCCAAATATACGCTCAGTTTACAGGCATACGTTCAATCGAAATCATATAAAAGAACTTGGGCAAATTATCACTTCTACGCCTGTTGTCGAGGTTGACGAATTTATGTTAACAGGAGAACTAAGCGAACAAGAGTATTTCCAGTTTCTGTTTCAGATCCCACAGACTGGCGAAGCAAAGCAAGCCATCGCCGAACTGTCTGATAAAATAGTACAAAGCTTTAAGGGGGATATCATGGAAATAGCACGAGCTACAGTTCGAATAGCAAGAAACAAAAGTTCAAATGGCAAACATGACAAGAAGTGGCACATTGGGACAATACACAATCATCTACAAATGATACTCGAAGCTTGTCATTTGCCATTCCGGGCAACTATGAGGTCAATGCTCATGGACCATTTAAACAAGCTGGTATATGCAAAGCTCTTTCGACTTGTTAGAGAAGCCTTTCTCACGCCAGAGCTAGAATCAGAGACAATAGTGTTCTATGGGATTTGTCATGAGCTCAACAGGCTACATATGCAGAAGCACGGAATTGGTTTTCCAGCTCACTACTATTTTGAAGCGGAGGAAGAGATTAACTCATATCTGAATAACCCGCGATTTAGAGGAAATTTTGATAAGGCTTTTACACCAGACAGATTCAAACAAGAGGATTACGAATCCACTAAAAAGGAGCACACAACTCAATTTGAGGAAATTACAGATCTCTCACAGTGTCGACAAATCCTCCCACATTCTTGGGAATCAGGTGAGATGGAAGTAGTAATATTCGGTGACGAGTTAACCCCTTTCCCTCGATCTCTACCAAGTTTGTTCTATGGAACCGTCAATTTAAATCCTCATCGCATGACCAGTCTTGTAAAGGCTGAAAACAGAGCTAATGGTGAAGCAGCCAAACTAATTTGTCCAAAGCAAGAGGGTCAAATCACATTTCATGTCGACAGAGAGAGCGGCGAACTCATGATTTCAACAAACTATATCCCATTATCTGAAGTGCTTTCTGAAAGAGATTACTTGGCGCTAAAAAGTAAAATTTATGAAATAACTTTAAAATATCTTCGTAATAAAGAACCTGATATTGAGGATTTCTTTGCAAAATCTGTGCCAGCTCCTCAATCAACGGTAGAGTCGATGAGAGAAGAAGCCCGAACAACTCTTGATGCAGAACATGAGTCACTACCACCAATCTCATATAAATATGTGCCTTATGAGGCACCTGAGAAGGAAGAAGATGCTCCACAGCAGGTATTGGACGAAGCCCCGGAAGAACTGACTTCAGAACAAAGGAAGATTTATATACAAAAACTAAAAGGACTAAAAGGTCAAAAAGTTATAAATGCTATAACGCGGCTATTGGGAGAGAAAAGCCTGTGTAGAATTACAGGAAGCCATCACATGTTTCGCAGCAAGCGAACCGGAAGAGCATTGCCAATCACAATTCACGCAACACAGGAAGTAAAATTCTTCTTCCTACTGAATAATCTGCAAGGTTGGGGCTACTCTCTACAGGAGTTTTGTGAAGCTCTGAAGTAATTCAATTATCGACGCATTTGCTTTGCCAATAGTTATTTGTTACTTATTTAAGTAATAACTTTTCAAAAACCAAAATGAAAAAAACAATTCTCCTTGCAGCAATTCTCAGCTTATTTGCTGCTTCAACCGCTTTTGCGGCTTTTTCTGATGTTCCATCATCACACCCAAACTACGACGCAATTGATTATGTACAGACTCAGGGAGTAGTTGATGGATATCCAGACGGCACTTTTAAACCAGATCAAGAGATAAACAGAGCAGAATTCACCAAGATAATCATGAATTCAAGATACTCAAATAACGAAATTGATACATGCACTTGGGCTACAATAAATTTCCCAGAGGTCCCAAAAGATAGCTGGTATGCACCATTTGTTTGTCTAGCAGTTGATTATATAATCATTGATGGGTATCCAGATGGCACATTTAAACCTGAGAATAAAATTAATTTTGCCGAAGCAGCCAAGATTATTGTTAATGCCAATAGTTTCGATGTGAATCCCGAGGCTGATCCTTGGTATGAACCCTATGTAACAGTATTGGAGTATAGAAACGCATCACCAAGCAGCATTCAGCACTTGGCCGCAAACATTACTCGCGGAGAAATGGCAGAAATGATGTATCGACTAGAAATGGAAATCACCAACAAGCCTTCTACTTTCTTTGCCTTGAGTGGAGTAGAGGAGCGAATTAATGATGTAGTAGACACAACCGATGTTATACCAACTGCTTCTGAGTGGGAATTATATGAAGACGAACTAGGCTTCTATTTCGAGTATCCAAGTGGTTATGATGTCCTTTATTCTCCGGAAGATTTGAAATACTATATTTCAAGCGATGAAAAACTAGGAGGTACATATTTTTCTCTTCGAGTCGCCCCTGGTTATGTATATACAGACGCTGAAACGGCCAAAGACATAGTCTTCGGCGTTCTAGCCTCAAGAGAAAATGCAGATGCCGCCTGGAACGCAGAAGACAGCAGCCGATTCCTGAATCTACGTTCAGCCGAGAATTACTTTATCGGTGGTAGCCATACAGAAGGAGGGCGAGCATTAAGCGAAAAAGTCGTAATCACATACGATTCACTCTCAGACCATTTCTTCTTCCTATCCATTTATGGGGATACTGACACGATATATGATGATGAATACTACGGTGCCTTCGAACACATATTCGCAACTTTTGATTACTATGAAGAGTTCCCAACTTATGAGTTGTAATTAGATTTTCAACGCGTAAGCCATTATCCACAAGGAAAATAGTAACTCCATGCTCTTTCCAGCAAAGTTGTTAATCCTGACCAGTAGTAGCCTTATTTCAACCCATGTTCATTAAAACACTGAGAATACTTCTGGTCTTCAACCAAAATATGTTCAGCAAACCACTCAGTTGCAAACTCCGATAACTCGCCAAAAAGTGCTGTTATCTCATCATCAGACACAGTCTCCATCCGAGCCAAAAACCCTTTCATTTTATTACGATAAATATCATGTCCTTTAATATGAGATTCAGCCTCAGGATACGCAAATTCAGTGAAATATTTTTCCTCGACCTGGAAGTGGTAGAAAGCATAATCAACCAACTCCTTCACAATCTCACCAATTACCTGCCTATCAACAGCGGAAGAATCTAAATTATCAACAATTTTATTAACTATAGCAAAGTACTTCTTATGCTGCTCATCTATGAGTTCAACGTGTACACTATAGTGTTCATCCCAAAATAGTTTCATAGGTGATTTGATCAGACATTATGACTAACAACAGAAACTTACAGTAACCCCAACAGATACTCAACATTATGTTTACTGAGGGCACAATCAAAAGCGCCCCTCCTATCAGGGAGCGGCGCCGTTGTACTAATCTAATTCGTGAGTAAAGCTTCCTTCTACTATCTCCTAAATATTGGGAAATTGCTCTTATCAAAAGTAATACCAAGGTAGTTAATTACTTCATTGTATTCTTCTCTTACATACTTCTTTCGGATAACCATGGCCTTTACCAGTTCATACAGACCCTCCGCACGGTTTACAACTAGTTCTGCACGGTAATCCTGGACAAGTTGTCCTCCAACCTTCAGTAGCCTTGCTTTCACATAGAAGTTATCCCACCAGTTACCAGTATTTGCATTTTGCGTTAGCTGTTCATTATTATTCAATTCTCCAAGACGGATAAACATCTTTACAGCTTCCGCAGTTTGGACTTCTCCAAAAGCTCCAATTGTATCAGGGATTCCTTGTGCATTTAAGTATCCATCCCATACTCCCCAGTAATTACCTGAATATGAAACATCAGTAACATAGTCCAATTGATCATTCCCAACATGCAATCTTGGCATATCTTTCCAAGCAGCAAGCTCACCTCCATTATTTTTCTCAGTCAAGGTTGTAGCGTTCAGAATTGGATAACAGTGAGACAATAACAGAACCTTTGTCAGCTCAAATCTAAGTGTAGGATTATTCGGTCCAAGTACGGCAGTTGTAGGAGTAGGATCGTCCGGTACTGCATAACCACTTACAACGAAGAATCCATTAAGATCAGTGAATTCTGTTAATTCAACTCCCTCTTTAAGTGGGTCAATAGCATCAAAGTTAATTCTTGTGTCCTTAATTGTTTCAACATAGTCTCGATATGCCAAAGGGGCAGTTTGTAAGTCAATTAATTCCAAAGGACGGTCAGGTTCGAACAATAGACAAGGAGGAACAACTTTGGGTGGGACAGGATCTGGAGTTCTTTCTCCACCACCTCCACCGCCTCCTCCTCCACCTCCACAGTTCACAACACAACCACCCCCTCCTGTGACAGTAGTAGTAGCTGTACTAGTATTATTAGCCATGATTGGATCATTCGTAGAAGAGCTTACAGTTGAAGTATTGCTTATTACCCCCTCAGTTAAGGTAGCAACAGTAATCGTTATTGTAGCTTCATCCTGATCATCTAGGTTGCCAAGTAAACAGGTAATAACACTTGTGCCACTACACGTTCCAGTTGTAGTTGTTACACTATTGTAACTAACACCAGCCGGCAAAGTATCTATAACAATTGTATCTACAGCAGTTGCAGGACCATTGTTTTTGACATTTAGAGTATACACAAGCAAAGTGCCAACCGCCAAAGGATCAGGCGAATCTGTCTTCACAATTTGTAAGTCGGCATCCACTGAAGCAGTCGAATTTATATCTGTCGCAATATTATTTGTAAGATCTGGGTCTGTTACGTCAACAGGAGGAGCAATTTCTACAGTATTCTCTAATATATCTCCAACCAGTGGGTCCACTGTTGCAGTAACCGTATAGACCAACGTTGAGCCGACTTTGATATCAACTAGGTCACTAATATCTCCTGTCCCAGAAGCTGAGCAAGCTGAATCAGCTGGTGCAACACAAGTCCATGTAGCACCTATTAATTCCGGAGGAAAGACATCTGTTAAAAGAGCCTGGGTTACGGAACTAGGTCCATCATTAGTAGCTGTCATGGTGTATGTAATTGGCTCACCAGGTTTTATAGCAGAGGACTCATCTGTTTTAGTTACAGACAAATCTGCAACTGGTGTCAAAGTATTAATATCAGTATCAGTGCTTGTTCCACCAGTAAGTGGATTTGTCACTGTGACTAAATTTGTTAGCTCCCCAACAGCTGTAGAGACAATCGTGGCAGACAATGTATATGTTGCTGTTCCCGCTACTAAAAGGTCCACGGTAGTATCAACGATGTCCCCAGTTCCGCTGGCTATACAAGAAGAGCCTGCAGATGCGACACATGTCCATGTTGCATCAATAAGTTCTGGAGGCAAAAAGTCAGTTAGAGTAGCGTCAACAAGATCAGTTGGTCCGTTATTTAGAAAGATTATTTCATAAACAATTGGAGTCCCAGGAATTGACGTTAGGGCATCATCGTCCTTTGAAACCTCAACTTGCGTTTCGTCTGTTACTGTATCTGTATCAGTTGCAGAGTTATTAGACAAATCAGGGTCCGTTAGTCCAACAGGTGGAGCTACTGTTGCAGTAGTGACAATCGTTCCTGTTGCAGTTGGACTGACATCTACATCAACTGTATAAGTAGCTACTCCACCAGTAAGGAGGATAACAGGATGACTAATGTCTCCGGTTCCACTGGCAGGACAAGACGAGCCCGCAGTAGCAGAACATGTCCAAGTAACGCCTGTCAATGAATCTGGGAAATCATCCACTACTGTCGCACCAATGGCATCGTTTGGACCGTTATTAGTTGCAGTAAGAATATATGTTAAGGTCCCTCCGGGAATTGCCACTGTAACACCATCTGTATTAGTCATTGCTAGGTCAGCAGACTGCGGAATGGTATCCACATCCGTGGCACTATTATTTGAAGGGTCAGTGTCCGTCATTCCAGCAGGTACCGCAACGGTTGCAGTATCAGTTATTGATATAGTTGCGCTAGGGCTTACATCTACACTAACTGTATATGTAGCCACTCCACATTCCAGAAGATCAACAGTATGATTAATGTCACCAGTTCCACTTGCAGGACAGGTAGAACCAGCAGTCGCAGAACAAGTCCAAGTGACTCCAGTCAAGGAATCAGGGAAGTCATTTGTAACAGTTGCTCCAATAGCATCACCAGGGCCAGCATTCCCAGCTTCCATGGTATAAGTTAAAGTTCCTCCAGGTGTTGCTTCAGGCACACCATCAGTATTTGTCATCAGGAGATCAGTTGTAGTAGCAGGTAACACGTCTCCGCATTCTTTATCAAGGGTGCCATCAGCTTTATATAGCCAGATATGATAAGTATCTAGGCTTGGATGTCCATCTGCTAGAGTAGGATCGCCTTTTTCTCCGTACCCATCAGGGAAGTCATCAGAACAGGACCCATGAATGATCATGTCAACGCCATCAACATTTACTGCTAGATTGTGACCATCTAAGGCTCGATCCTGCGTCCCGGAAGCAGTACTACCATCACTGAAGTTAAATACATAACTGTAATATTCAACTACCATTGGTGGATTCGGATCACTATTATCTGTTGTAGGAGTACAAGAACCCAAAATTGCTGCCCTAATATCACTAGTTGACAGGTGCTGGGGTGGAATACTCACAAACACAGCTGACAAAACCATAGCAAAAGCCACAATCGCAACTGTGCTAATTATCTTTGATTTACGTCGGGTTTTTAAAAGTTGATTTAGGTTTTCTATGTATGACATGTGGAGTTTTTTATGAAATTTATTTTTAATTTGATTACTTTTATGATGGAAAATGCTCCTATTACAACACCATCAAAATATAATACCACCTTACGGGGCTTTTGTATAGGGGGAGTGTGCCCAAAGATCAATTGCTTTCAATAAAGGAGAAAGTCACTATCAGCTTTTTGCCGTAGACCTTTGGGTTGATCAAAACTTCTTAATTGAGCTCGAGTTCTTCCACTAGAATTCATAGCTTTTCTAATCATTTCCAAATTGGAGTAATAGTTAGGAGCATTGACAAAAGCACACAAAAGCATCATAATAATACGATACTTTTGCGTAATTTAAACAAACAATGAAAATTAAAATAAAAAGCTTCTTACCAAAGGGCAAGATTAATTGGCTTCATGCAACGCTGGCTGTATTAGTAATAGTAAGCTGCATGTTATTAAGTAGTTCATTAACCAGAATTGCCCAGACAGCTGTACTTCCAGGTGAAGTAATATTTCATAGTGTGACTGTGCTTTCTCAAGCAGGGGCTGAAAGGACAGTAAGAATCGGAGATCCAATTCAAGTACTTGCAGATATAAGCATTTTGGGAGGATGTGGAGGAGACCCGACTGGATTAATTGATTGGCATCAATATGGAGGTGGTACCTCTGACGGAATGAGTAATTGTACAGACCATGCAACAGAAGCGGACAGATGCACTATTGAGTTCAACCTAGGCGGAGTAAGTACACCTGAAACAGGTGCAATTGATGTAGTGGCAGGAGACGCCGCTACCCAGGTAACAGTTACTGTAAACGAAATCTCATCAACAGGATCAAGTGTAATAACATATGAAGGAACTCCTGTTGGAGTTGATAACATTGTCCCAACCCTATCTGGGGAGAGATTATCAATTGACACTACCGCATGTACTGGCACAGAGGGGACTTGTAAAATCAACGATCATATTCAATTTTATTGGGATAATACAATTCTTGGGGACAATAATCTGGACATTTCCGCTGGAGGGACTGTGATTGCGGACCTTTCGGATTTTGGAGGGTCAGCAGACCAAGCAATGACTGATGGCGGGGCTGGAATGTATGTATACGACATGACAGTGTCATTGGGAGACATCGACGGCAGCGTATCCGGCTATTCAGTAACCGTGACAGACGATGCGGGAAACACAGCCGGACCTGTGGTAATAGAAAACTCGGTTTCTATAGATAATATTGCACCGACATTTCGCGAGTCAGACCCAGTGAATGTCTTATTACAAAATGGAATGTCAGCAAGCAACAACACAAATGTTTGGTATTACTACGCACTAGGCGTATTAGAGATACCAGATACAATAATTGCCAATGCTTTCCTAAATGACAGCGATATCTCAGCAGTGCGTTTATGTACAAAAGCCATGAGTGCTGGAGAAGGATGTGCCAATTCAGCAGAATACGAAGACGTGTTGACCTCAGTGCCATTCGCATTAGAGCCGATAGATCTACCAACTTGGAAGACTGCGGGGTACGTCATAACTGTAGAAGCACCCGGGACATACGAATTAGGTTTATGGGCAAAGGATGATGCAGGGAATACATCACTTGATGCTGCAGCTCCAGCCCCAGTACTAGTAGCGGCAGTAGAAATCAATCCGGTAAATTTTCCAGAATTAAACAACGAAATCACAACAGACTGGTCTACTATTGTTGATTTTACTACTGTAACAAATCTAGTTTTCAGTTCATGGGTTGAAGGCCAAGAAATTGGAAGAATCACACTTTATGGCCCACTTGATTTAACAAATACAGACACCATCGCAGGGTTATTGAACTTCGAAGAAAATGTAACTATTAGTGGTGATGTTATCCGAATTGATAGTGAGGCACTCGCCGTCTTCAATGGAGGAGCCGAAGTAAGAATGAAAGTCGTTGCAGATGGTCAACCAGGACTTATTGTAAAAAATAATGCAGGAGAGATTCTTGGATATATTGGAACAGATGCTAGTGAACCAGTAGTTATTGGACGTCACACAGTTGGAAACTTCAGCTGGGATAGTGAGACGCAGATACTTACATTTACAACTGACGGCTTTAGTGAATTTGACACAGATGTTACAGCACCAGAAGTTCTTTATGGACAAATTAGCGGTAGTAATACAGCAAAAATTGTATATTCCGAAGCGGTAGTTGGTTTAATTACTGATTACAGCAATTTGATGATTGACGGAGAAGTGATTGCAAGAAATATCACTGGTTATGATGGAGATGGTACGGATACTATTACTTTAACTTTTGACGGTGATCCTGTATCAACAGGAGGTGCTGGAATAATCAATATTAACTCACCACCTGCAAGGACGGTGGAAGATTTGGTTGGGAACGAATTGCCTGAAGTAATAGGACAAGTTTTAGCAGCAGTTCCGGCTGATGTCTATGTAGATGATGACTGGACTGGGACAGACAATGCAGGAGGTCATACATGGCAATATGATGCCTTTGATGTAATTCAAGATGGTATCGATAATGTAGCTTCAGGTGGAACAGTTCACGTCGCAGCAGGTACTTATGGTGAATACCTAAATGTCATTCAACCTATGACAATAGAAGGTGATACAAGTAAAGGAGAAGGACAAACAGCTGGACCTGGTGTTGATGCTCCAGTTCTAAGCATGGAGTCATGCGGCAACATGGTTTCAATATATGCTTCAAATGTGATATTCAGAGGGTTTCAAGTAGTGAGTGGGTGTAGTAGAGAATCAAATATTATACTTGCTGCAGAAGGAGAGGTTACAAGTACGACCATTTCAGACAATGAAATAGTAGGTAATTCCTATGGTGTGCATTTACTAGAAAACTCCAACACAAGCAGTGTTTTGAATAATCTAATTCGTGACGCTAGCAATGGAATAGCTATCAATGCATCAATAGCAAACACAATATCTGGAAATGAAATTTACGATAATTCAACAGGTATCAGTCTTGGGAAGCAAGGTTGTTCAGGTGATTGTTTGAACCCTGTAGATGGAAATACTATTGAAAACAATAATATGTATAGCAATTTGGGCTTTGGGATTAGAGCCCACACGAATGCATCTGCTTTAATGACCCCAGTAAGTATAAATTCAAATACAATTAGTGCAAGTTGTGAGGGTATATATATCGATTCGAACGTCACTGGACTATCAATCACAAGAAACAATATTACAAGCAACACAGATTGTATAAAGACAGGGGTTCACAACCGTTCCGACGGGCAAATCAGGATTCGTCAAAACTCAATTACTAGCAATATTACTGGCGCTACAAACGCTGGAGAGGGAACATTGGATGGGACCAGAAACTACTGGGGAGCAGCCAGTGGACCAACACATGAAACCATCAATCCAAGCGGAACAGGTGATGCAATCTCTGATAACATTGATTACTGGCCACACTATATTGATGCAGCAATAACAATGTTTGCTCTTGAGCCTGATCACATTCAACTACCACTAGAAAACGGTGATGACCCCATCAAGCTAAATGTCCCTACAACTGTAAATAATGGAAGTTTGGATGTTAGTACTTTAATGGGAGATGGATTGTCAGTCACACTGCCTTCAATTGAAATCAATTCAGAAACTTCTGTTGGGCAAGTAGGAGTTGCAATTCCAAACGGAACATTAGTTACGGGAGAAGGGAGATGGAACGGGACTATACATGTACCAATTGTTAAACCAAACGATTCAGTTGTAGTAACAGGTGGAATTGTAACTGAAGTGATTGAGTTGGGATTCGATGATACCCCTCTTGCATTTGATCAAGGAGTGCGAATAAGATTGGCTGGCAAGGCTGGCAGCAATATTGGTTATTCCAGGGGTGGGATTTTTACCGAGATAACCAGCATTTGCGCTTCTGATTCGCAAGCAACCGGTGACCGACTATCTGCAGGAGCAGAGTGTAAGATCGATGTAGCTGGGGATTTAGTGGTCTGGACTAAACATTTCACGCTTTTTGCTACATTTGGATCTGCCGCAGGAGGGGGAGGAACTGGAGGTGGCACAACAGGAGGCGGTGGTGGTACTGGAAGTGCAGGGAGTAGTAGCATCAGTGGGGCAGGTGTATATGGTCACCCATCTTGTAGTGGGGTAGATTGTGATAGGTATTCCCCAGGAAGTTACAGAGTCAGTGGAGAGGGTGATAAAGGGGGGACAGGTACGCCTAACAAAATAATCGCACCACAAGTAGTGAAATTTATTGATATTGATGGCCATTGGGCTGAGTACTACATAAAACAACTAGCGGAAAAAGGAGCGGCAATAGGACTAACCAAAAACATTTTTGGACCGGACTATGCAATTACTCGAAATGATTTAGTAAAAATGGTTGTTTTGGCCTTCCACTTACCAATAAGTACAAAGAGTTTTGAAAGACCACTATTCAAAGACGTACTAGAGACAAACAAAGATGTTGGGTATCTTCGTGCAGCAAAAGAAGCAGGCGTGATTTCGGGATATGGTGATGGGTATTTCAGACCGACACAACAGGTAAACAGAGTTGAAGCTCTTAAGATTATTCTAAAGGCTGCAAAATTCAATATTGGAGCTATTTCAAACGGCCAGTGGTATGCAGGGTATGTAAGATATTCATTGGCAAATGGAATAACAGGCCTCAATAAATCTTTCAGACCCGACAGTAGCGTATCAAGAGCAGAAGCAGCCAAGATGGTAATAATGGCCATATTATTACAGGACAGACTAATAGAAAGTAACTCACAATAATTGTATCGACAGACAACCAAAACACCCATTCCCCCCAATACTTACAGGAGAATGGGTGTTCCAATAGCAATTCAAACAATTATCTTCTACGCATCAAAAACACTAAGCCTTTTTTGAAGCCTTCTTTGTCTTGGTTTTTGAACTTTTGACTGCTTTTGTAGGTTTCGCCTCGCCCTTGGCCGCTTTCTTTGCAGTAGAAACTTTTGCCGCTTTAGCTTTCTTTTTCTCTGGTTTCAATTCAGCGTCAGCCTGCATCTCTTTCGAAATCTCAATTACAGGAACAACAAATTTCAAAATCTTATCCAATTTTACATTTAACTCTCCAAATTTAGTATTTAATCCTTCAAATTTTACATTCAACTCCTCGAATTGTTCTTTTGTAACTCCTACATTCACCTCTTTTACTGCTTCTCGTCGAGGCTCTTTAAAAGAATCTCTTCGATTGTCTCTGGAGTCATTTCGTCTGTCTGGTCCTCTATTGTTTCCACCTCCACCTTGCCCAAAGCAATCCTTGCATAATACAGGCTTGTCTCCAGATGGCTTGAATGGAACCTCACAGTTGGCGCCGCAATCAGTACAAATAGTCTTATGCATTTGAGGTCTATCATTGTTTCTATCCTTACCGCCGAAACTAGGACGCCCGGAATTTCGCCCTCCACCTCCACCACCTCCATAGCCTCCTCCACCGCCTCCATAACCTCCGCTTCCACCTCTACCACCTCGTCCACCTCCACCAGACTTATTACGATTGTAATCGGCCATATTTACTTATTTTAAAAGAATAGATAGCACCCTATTGCATTACACATTAAAACACAATCTCTTATTTATAGCTAAAATTTGCACTTATAATAATCTGGCTAACTCAAATATCAATGATTTCCCGTGCAAGAGGGATCAATCCCCCATAAAACAGAACAACAATCATGGAAAAACACTAATTCCATAGTATCTTTGCTACTTTTTGTATATCATCTGCGCATGTCAATTTTATTACAAGTCAACAACCTGGAAATGGCTTACGGCACGCAAACCATCCTTGATGGCGCCAGTTTAAGTATCTCTGAAAGACAAAAAGTAGCTGTTGTGGGCCGTAATGGCGCAGGCAAATCTACTTTATTTCGCCTAATTGTTGGCGAGGAAGAGCCAACCGCAGGGGAAGTCCAAATTCACGGCAATACTCAAATTGGTTATTTGACCCAGAATAGTCCTTTTGCAGAGGGCGAGACGGTCATGGACTTCATGATGCGCACTTCAGGTAGGGAAAGTTGGGAATGCGCCAAAGTGGCAGGTCAATTTCAAATTAAAACTGAACATTTCGATGTGGAAGCCGCGTCACTGGCTGGCGGATATCAGATGCGAGTTAAACTAAGCGCAATGCTAGCCCAAGAGCCGAACTTATTACTATTAGACGAGCCTACCAATTATCTAGATCTTTCCACTTTGATTCTCTTGGAACATTTCCTGAGAAAATATAAAGGGGCCTTCCTGTTAATTTCCCATGACCGTGAATTTATCAAAAAAACTTGCGAACAAACTCTAGAAATTGATCAAGGGAAAACAGTATTATTCCCCCAGCCACTAGAAGAATATTTGTTCTACAAACAAGGCCAAACCGAGACAACACAGAGATCTAATCAGAAAATTCTTCAGGAAAAGGAGCGTTTACAGGTATTTGTGGATCGATTCAAAGCCAAGGCGAGTAAAGCCAGCCAGGCTAAATCAAAAATGAAACAAATCGAAAAATTGCAAACGGTTGAAATTGCTCACCCTTTAAGTACCAGCAAGATTCGTATCCCCAAAGTGGAGGAGAAAAAGGGAATTGCCTTGTCAGTGGAAGACATGTCCATCGGTTATTCAGAAAAGACAGTGGCGAGCAAATTGAATTTTGACATTGATCGAGGCGAACGAATTGCTGTGGTGGGGGATAATGGTCAGGGAAAAACCACATTATTAAAAACAATTGCAGGTGAACTGGAAGCCCTGAGTGGAGAGTTTAATTGGGGACATCAAATTCGGGTGAATTACTATGCACAACACACTCCAAGCACATTAACTTCCACTGCGACAGTGAAAGAATTTCTATTCGCAAATACCACAGATGGGATCAGCCATCAGGATATTTATGAGATGGCCGGCAATTTCCTTTTTGATACTGACTCACTGAAAAAGGAGATATCTGTTCTGAGTGGCGGCGAAAAAGCGCGGCTATGTCTCGCCAACATGCTGCTACAAAAGAACCACGTCCTGCTATTGGATGAGCCAACCAACCATCTTGACTTCGAAACAGTTGAAGCTTTAGCACTAGCCCTGCGCGAAACCAATGCTACTGTTGTTTTTGTCAGCCACAATCGTGCTTTTGTCGAAACACTGGCGAATGGCATTATTGAGGTGAAAAACGGACAAGCCTCTCGCTATCATCATGATTACGAGAACTATGTCTATCATATTCAGAGGGCAATCGAGGAAGATTTGGGAGTGCAGGGGGGTGATACAAAAGATAAATCACAAACTAGAGAAGGGAATAGATCAGACAACGACACGCGCAAAATGATTAAGAAAGCAAAAAACAAATCAAATAAGCTGGAAGCAACAATAAAACAACTAGAAGAGGAAAAGCAGCAGTTGGAGAAGTGGTTTGAGGCCCATGCAACAGTGTATTCCGAAGAAAAATGTCAGCGTATGGGGGAAATAGTAAAAACACTAGAAGAATCAGAGAGCGAGTGGGTAAAGGCGCAGGAACAGATTGATGATCTGAAATAATATCGGATTTTTTGAAACCCGAACATTATTGACATAAACCAAAAGCTATTCTAATTTTCATTCTTGACTAACCAAAGTAATCAAATTTTCATGAATGAAGAATTAAGAGGGCCAGTCGCAGTAGATATCGATCCAAAATTAGAAGAATTTTTAGAAGTCACCAGTATACAAGCGCTTATCGAGTTAACCCGGCAAAATGCCGTTTTGGCTGATTTATTATGCCATGAACCAGTTGCTCAAGGCTTTACTCGGGCTGAAGATATGGCCGCAGCTTTTCATGGAGAGTTGAGTGAAATGCCTGAAGCAGACGTTAACAAAAAAGTGGAGGAAATGAGGGCAAAATATTCCGAAGTTCTTGAGAACAACGGAATCTCAGACGAGCATTTAAGAAAAGTCTTCAAGAAGGTTTGGGTATACGGGCGACTATCTCACCCAACAGTGGAACTTTTGGAAGAGGTCTTGTCCGAAATGGAAGGAGCGGAGAAAACGGCGGTTTTCAGTGCAGGACTCTCAGCCATCGACGCCGTTGTCAAACACAGCACAAAACCTGCTCACAGTAGTGAATCAGAAGAATATGTTACAGGAGGAAAAACCGTAGTAATTGGGAGTATATATGGTGGCACTTATGCACAGTTTGTAGATACGGCAGCACAAACAGGAAGAAAAGTAGAGTTTTTAACTGTAGAAGAATTTCAGGAAAAGGGTCTCCCCGCTGATACAAAATTAGTTTTCTTCGAACCCTGCAACAATCCAACTTTGGATGTAGTTCCAGTAAAGCAAATTGTTGAAGCTGCAAGAAAAATTGGTGCGACTACTGCTTGTGACAGCACCTTTACTCCACTAACAGTAAAACCATTGGAGCTTGGGGTGGACGCAGTTATTCACTCTTTAACTAAATATGCCGGAGGTAGAAGTGAAGACACAGGTGGCTCCGTATCTGGTAAGACAGAATTCATTCAAAAATTTAGCGACCTACATCACGGAGTTCGTATGGTAGGTGGGACAACCATGGCTTCACGGGTAGCTTGGGCCTTTCTGCAGAACATGCAGGACCTCCCAGAACGACTTTATTTGGCTACACAGAATGCTAGAAAGCTTAAGGCTGTAGCAGAAGAACATGGGCTTGATGTACGTTTTATCGAAGACGAAGCAAACTACCAAGAAATTAGAAACCCAGCCCTTCCAGACACTGTAAGTAACGGCATGCTAGTCATAGATTTCAAATCCACCGAAAAAGCACGCGCCTTCGTGGACAAACTTTCAGAAAACGGCATCGGTAGGTCTGCAGTGAGCCTCGGAGCAAAAGAAACATTATATTCCATCCCAGCTGACACAACCCATTCAGAGATGCCTCTAGAAGAGCAAGTAAAGGCAGGTATTACCCCAGGAATGGTTCGAATATCATGTGGAGTTGAAAAAGATTTAGTAGAGAAGGCCGAGCAAGTCCTGCAAGAATTATTGGAGACTTAAATATAAATTAGAAAAGAGTAAGTATTAAGTGTTATTATTCAGTTGAAATAACACTTTGTTAATAATGTCTGATCTTATCACCAATATCCCATGGTTTTGGATTGCCCTCGCAATTATCATAATCGTTGTATTTGGGACAATCATGAGTGTCAGACATAAGTATTGGGACATTTTCTTCACATTCGTTTTCCCAATTGCAGTGACTACCCCGATGGTGTTTATTTTTAACAGGTTTGACGGCTTCGAAAATTCCACATTCGCAATAATAAAGCTTTATTCAGTTTTATTAAGCGCAATGCTGGTTTGGTTTATAAGATACAAACCAAAAACTGTATGGGGCAGAAAGTTAAGAGTACTAGCCTTTTCCATTAACATTATGGAAGCTGTGATAGTTGAACTTTCTCACGGCTTTTTGCTCAATCCATTAGCCGGTATATTGATTTTAGCAACAATCCCCAGATGGGAAACTCTCGAAGTAGAAAAGGGGAAACTTGGGAAGCGAAAACTAAGATGGAACTCCCCATTGGTTTGGGTCTTGGCATATTCAATCTGGAATTACACCTTCTCAATGAACCTATACCCCTCTTTATGGTTTCTAAACACTCTACATATCTTAGTTGGACTAGCATTAGTACTTCGTGATCCAGGATGGTATGCCCAGATTCGTGCAGTATCGCTGAATATCACTTTTTCAATGATGATAGCCTTCTTGCCTGCGTTCGATTACGTCATGAGCGAAAGTGACAAATATGGAACGCTGGGAAGTGTTGAAAACCACGGGCTATTCGTCTTTATTAACAGCATTTTTGCACTTATAGTAGCAATTGGAAGTGTGGTGCAGCAGCTAATTCGCAAGAAAGGGAGAGTTGCGGGATGGTTCAAGCTTGAAAAAAACACACCCAAATTCAGTTCAAAGTAGACGATTCAGAGTTATTTTTGCTTGCTCAGATCCTTCCAAAGGATTTTTATAATATCTCTAAACATGGCTGCAATATGCGGGCTTTCCATTGTTATCCCAAAGATACGGCCTTCATGCTGGGAGACATAGGCGAAGAGATCCCCTGAAACTTTCAGGTCTCCGAAGATGTGTAGTTTCTTTTGACTGACACAAAGGGTTTCCCTTTTTTCCTTTTTATTTTCACTGATATATGCTTTTGAAGACTTATCATTTGGGACAAGAGCATAAGTAGTTTTGCCTAGAGCCAAGCGCTTTTTGAGGTATTTCTTCCAAAAGGGTTGAAGGGGGTGATTGGTTGTGTCTTGTTTGCGTAGTATGGAATAAATATTTTTATCTTCCTCTGCTAACAATTTTTCATATACCAACTTGATTTCATCAAATCCCTCATAAAATGAAATTTTCGCCTCAGGGCTTTTTTGTCCATAAAACCTTCTAATCTCCTTACTGTCCTTCTGAAGAGACTCTTTCGCGTTAATTAGGGGATTAATTGTGTCATTTATACGCGCCTCTATTTCAGAGGGGGAGAGTGCGCTGTAATAACGAATACCAAAGCGAATTGAGCGTTTTATCAAGCCTTGCTTCACTAGGTTTTCAAGGACTTGATAACAAGTAGTACGACGGATTCTGACTTTTTGAGCCACAAGGCTTGCCGGAGCGCTTTCCATACGGGCTAATTGGAGGAACAGCTCTACTTCATTTTTATTTAACCCCAACTGGGCAAGGATATCAGGAAGCATGTCAAATTATTAAGAATTAAGTGTTTCGTCTAATACTAAATAAATACGCTCAAGTTGTCAAAAATTTACGACAGGTTAATAAGAGTAGGTACTCAAACGCAAAGCTTGACACAAGAAGAAAACATTGAGCGGCTTGCCTAAAAAAGGAGCTAGGGATAGTCTTTATTCGCAATTGCACATCATATTTCATAAATCAATTACTATGACTGATAACATGAAAAAAGGAGTGGCCCCTAACGCTCCACTTGAAGTGAAAGAACCAGAGTCAGGTTAAATGGATGGAAACATTGGATATAGACGAAAACGGACAAATAGTCGCTATACACATGGATAAAGAATAAGGCGGGAGGGGGTTGACAAAAGGACAAGAAGTGGTACGATAAAACATCTTAATTATCAATAATATGGAAAGAAAAGAAATCACAAATAAAGGATTAATGGTCATAGGGGCCGATCCAGTAGTAAGAGCACTGAATCAAGTTCTAACGCTACTATGCCCAGATAAATTAAATAATATCGTCCTAGTTTCAGGTGAAGACAAGCACATAGCCGAAGGAGTGAAATTGATGCAGTCTGAGCCCCATCTCAAAATGATAATCTATTTCCCCCCAGGGAGTCAGAGTCAAAGAGACTCAAGAGCTCCACAAATTTGGGACAGCTCACGTGTGAAAGTTGTAAATTCACTGAACTTGGTCGACATCCTAGCAGCAGTTGATGAACTTGCCTCAGAACAAAGTAGTGAGCAAGAGGCAGAAGCCATAGAAGACAAGATTGACCCTAGCATTCTGGGATTGTCTCTCTCTGTGGTAATCAGAACACTTGGAGTATTGCAGCACGACCTAAAACCACATGTAATTGAAGAAAAAGGAGAAACTTACAGACGAATTATCGAGCAAGCACGCCAAACATTCGGAATTAAAGATAGCGCAACAGATGCAGATGTAGAATCATTCATTCGAAAGGCAAACATGGCATTACCAGAAAAAATGAGTGGTGAGATCAGTGGAGTATACTGCGACTTGGACGATACTCTCCTAATGCAAGATGGAAGTATTAACCAAGAGACATTGGCACTTTTGCAGGAATACGAAACTGCGGGGAAAAAAGTAATAATATGGACAGGAGGCAATTTGCAGATTGCAGCGGAAAAACTTACAGGCACGGTACTGGAAAGATTTGAACTCAGATCAAAATACGATTATACGGGAGCAAGTGCAGAAATTGTGATTGATAATGTTTCAGTAGAAAAGTTTTACTTGCAGTATAAAATCACACCTAGAAATTATAGAAGGGTATAACAATTAGTTATATTAAAACATGGAAGTCTCAAGATTAAATACATCTGAGAAAATCCAATTTCTACAGGAAGTGTGTCTAGCACTTCCTGTTTTAATTTACATGTTCCTTAATCATCTTCAAAAACGCGCTACCGTATCTTTCTGCTTTCACATTTCCAAAACCGTTAATTTCTAAAAGTTGAGTGGTGGTTCTGGGTAAATGATGAGCTAATTCAATGAGAGTTTTATCCGATGCAACCACATATGGGGGGACACTGCTTCTTTCAGCAATACTCTTTCGTAAAACGCGAAATTTTTCGAACAAATCCTGATCAAAAGTTAGTTTGGATTTCAATCTAGCTTTGGAGACGGCTTTTAACTTTGCTTTTACTGGCTCAACCTGTTCCTCAATTTCTGGCTCATCCATAAATAATTCATAGCCGCTACCAGCTACCACGGAAGTTAAAAAGTCAAAACCCCTCTCAGTTAAACTTAAAGTGGGATACATCCCCGTTTCCCTTTTAATAAACTTTGCGTCTATTAAATTAGCCAATATTTGGGCCAGTGCATCTTTGTCATAGTCAACGACAGAGCCGAAACTACCCAATTCAGTATGTCCCAATTCACGAATTCTTTTTTGGTTTTTACCTAGCAAAATATTCACAATATGACTCGCCCCAAAACGACCACCAGTGTCATGAATGGCACGACAGATTTTCCTGCTAACATCTGCAGCGTCGAACTGACTTTCTGTTTTTAAGCAAACATCACATCCGCTGCAATTATCCTTTTCAAGGCTTTCTCCAAAGTAATTCAACAGTTGCTTGCGTCGACATTTTTTCAACTCACAATATCCAACCATTTGATTAAGTTGCTCATATCGCTTTTCTTTTTGAATCGGATCTTGAATCTGCTCAATAAAAAACTTTTGATTAAACTGATCACCTGCTCCATAAAAAAGAACACACTCGCTTTCCAATCCATCACGTCCCGCACGCCCAGTTTCCTGGAAATATCCTTCTATGGTTTTGGGCAAACTATAATGCAGCACTAAACGGACATCTGGCTTGTCTATGCCCATCCCAAAAGCAATGGTAGCAGTAATAATGTCGACTTTATCATTAATAAAATCAGTTTGATTCTTAGAACGTTCTTCTGCCCGCAACCCCGCATGATAAGGACGCGCATTAAATCCAAGGTCGCAAAGCTTTTCAGCAACAGAATTAGTTTCCTTTTTAGAAAAACAATAAACAATTACCGATTCTCCCTTAAACTTGCTAACCCAATTAACCAGCTTATTAAAAGCATTAGACTTGCGCTCCACACGATAAGTCAGGTTTTCACGATTCGAACTAGAAACAAACCTCTTTACCTCCGGAATCCCAAGTTGATGAACAATATCATCAGCAACTTGCCCAGTAGCAGTAGCCGTCAAAGCAACAATTGGCAACGTGGGAAATTCCTCTTTTAGTAATCCCAACGTGCGATAATCCGCTCGAAAATCATGCCCCCATTCAGAAATACAATGAGCCTCATCAACAGCAAAGAGCTGTATTGGCAGAGTTCGTAAAAAATCACGGAAGTGGGGGAGAGCAAAACGCTCAGGAGCACAATATAGAAGTTTAATTTCACCAGCTCGCAGTTCATGCTCTATCTGCATAGTTTTTTCCTGCGAAAGAGTACTATTCAAATATGCAGCCGGAATACCATTACCTAAAGCTGCATCTACCTGATCCTTCATTAAAGAAATAAGAGGAGAAATAACGACCGTTATTCCATGGAAAACCAAAGCTGGAAGTTGATAACAAATTGATTTTCCACCTCCAGTTGGCATTAACACCAAAGCATCGTTTCCGGCCAGGAGTTGCTGAATAATTTCTTCCTGAAATGGGCGGAACTCAGAATGTCCGAAGTGAGTTTTGAGGAGGGATTGAAGGTTGGGCATAAAGATTATTTTTCTATACAAAAGCAATCGAGCACAATATTAGCACACAATCCTTTCTTGTATTTTAAATATTTATAAATAATAACTGACCCGTGTAGCACATTAGTTTTGAGTAAAAAACTTCAAAAAAAAGAAGATTTCGAATAGAATGTAAAAAACTAACAAACCCCCATGAAAAAAATATTCATCTTCATAGTAGCTACTCTAATATTAGCTCTTCCATCGGGCGCAATTGCAGCGTCCTCAAACGATATCCAAGCTACTGTTCAACTCGCAACATATGATGCAAATAGTTCTTTTGCCTCAGGAACAGGGTTTTTCGTCAGTAGCATGGGAACAGTATTAACAAATGCTGATGTGATATGGGATTCTACGACAAATTCTCCCAGAGAAGATATTACTATTCTAACCGTAGACAGTGAATCTGGCATTCCAAAGTCCGCATATACAATGGAGGTTTGGGATTATAGCAAGGAGCATAATCTCGCCCTACTCAGCCCCAAATATCCAGTTGATGACAATGGCTTTGCATTGGATGAATACATCGGTTTCAACAACTCAATAAACAACCCATATATTTCGCTTTCTCCTTACTCACCAGCAGATGGCGATGGTCTTGAGTTTATTTCATTTGACGACACAGCCCTTCTTTCTCCACTGACATTAAATTCAACAACTGTCTCAAGTTTTTCTTCTGAAAAAATAACCACAGGGAAATCTATCACGCAAATGAGTTCAGGCGGTCCTGCCTTTTATAATAATGAGGCAATAGGGTTAAAAATTGCAGGAGCAGATATTGTCAGAAGCGAGACTGTTTTCAAGTGGTTCCAGGAGATGACATCTGACTTCACCCTAACCCAGCCTTTTATTGAAGTAACATTCGGATCTGATTACAACTCCATGCTTAGTGATTACCAAAGCGGAACACCTAGCACTACAACTGAAACACCACCTGCAGTTACAACTCCAACTCCCAGCACAAGCACACCCACAGTCGCACCCCCCTCAGATTCAGTTATTCCAACCTCAACAACTGTAGACACCACCGATTACTCCAATCTTTCACAGGACGTACAAGATTTTATTGGCAGTATGCAGAAATTTGTGAGGGAGGGCCAAGCGACTATGGATGGAGAACTAATGAAAATGTCTGATCTCTCAGCAAAAGAACGAAGCCTATATCCATCTGATGTTGTGAACCCACTTTTGTATTCAAACATGGACCCAAGTTCAGTTACAATAACCGGATTTCCCGACGTCTCCACTTCTCATCCAAATGGAGATGCCATTTTTGGACTCGCTAATATGGGAATGATTAAGGGCTATCCAGATGGAACTTTCAAACCAGATGGAGATATTAACAGAGCTGAGCTCATAAAAATGGTTACATTAATGAGGGTAATCACAATTCCGCAGGTAGCAGACTACAACAATTGTTTTCCAGATGTTGGATCAGAATGGTTTGCAGCTTATGTATGCTATGCAGAAACCGTAGGATGGATTCAAGGCTATCCAGACGGCACTTTCAAGCCATCTCAAAATGTAAATAGAGCAGAGGCACTCAAGATTATATTAAATTCATGGTTTTATGAAACGGGTGTAGTCCCAAGTCTTTCTAACGGGAAGCAGAACCCGGTAGATTCAGATTCAACTGCATGGTATTTCCCATTCCTGAATTACGCAGTTCAGGAGGACATCCTTGACCTGCAGCACGCCTCCTATTCAAACGGATTCCATTATTTTGTGGGGGATAATATGAAAAGAAAAGAAGTTGCGGAAACTTTGATGAGGTTGCTCACAAAGTAATTAGACAGAAACAACCTGACAATATTTGGTCATGAAAATATACTAAGATTTATCAGGCGGATTGACAGAAAAAAAAGCTGTCTTTAAACTTTCGTCGTAAATGATCTTTGAAAGATCAAAAGATAGAGAGCTATCATTGTATAAAAATTGCCTGATTCAACTTCTGCAATGCATTTGTAGTGAGAAAAATCGCATTTTTATTCCATGATACTCTCTTTATCTGCTTTCTGGCAGCTCAAAAGGAACTAATCTAGTGCCTTTTGAGCTGCCAGGAAAGACTGACAGTAAGTCGGCAAGAGCCGTCTTAAATTGCAGAGGTGAAAATGAGCACGCCGCCGTCCCCAAGAGACATGCGAAAAGAGGTGAAAACGGCCCTAGGCCTTGTGCTAAATCTGAAGGGGGTCCTGGAAAGTCTCCTGGAGGACCTTCCAGAAGAAGAAGTCGAGGAAGCTGCTGACGAGGAGAAGCCCGCCGATCCACCCGAGGAAGCAGCTGACGAGGAGAAGCCTGCCGATCCGCCCGAGGA
>SWBW01000053.1_pt1 | contig 75439 bp, 66 predicted proteins | sample 4693041 | NCBI WGS metagenome assembly SWBW01 (sample SAMN10267271, study PRJNA491770) | bioreactor metagenome | isolation source: DHS bioreactor inoculated with marine methane seep sediment | place: Japan: Omine Ridge, Nankai Trough | collected 2006-05-06 | reverse complement strand
CCCTGGTTGATGAATATCTGCACGGCTCGTTCGCCCATGCCGCCGGAGATCATCACGTTGGCTCCCTGGCTTTTGATAAACTCGGGAACCTGACCGGGCTGATGCTGCGCGGCGTAGGGATTGGCAACGAGACGAGACTCGCTGGTCTTGCCGTCGATAACCTCGACGAGGAGGAAGAAAGGCGCGTAGCCGAAGTGCTGATGCACCTGACCGACAAGTCCGCTTTCATCGGCAACGGTAACGGCAATGGTCTTTTTGTCTGGCATGGTTCTCCTTTTTGTTGAATCAATGAAAAACTGGCGGGATGTTGCTCTTCCTGTTAACAAAAATAAGCTAACCCGAACGTATCAGTGTTCTTATCTCTCTACGGGAAACGCCTCGTCCACCAGGCGGCAGAGGGTGTGTCCCAGGGCAATGTGTCCCTCCTGGATGCGGCAGGTACGCTGGGCGGGTACAATCAGTGCCACGCTTACGGCGGGATGCTTCGCCAGCTTGCCGCCGTCCCGTCCGGCGAAAACGATTACCTTCACGCCAACCTCGGCAGCGGCCTCTACCGCCCGAAGCACGTTGGGTGAGTTGCCGCTGGTGGAGATGGCGACCAGCACATCGCCGGGCTTGCCCAGAGCCGTAATCTGGCGAGCGAAGACCTCGTCGAAGCCGTAGTCGTTGCCTACGGCGGTGAGCAGGCTGGAGTCCGTGGTCAGAGCCAGACCGGGGAGGGGGCGACGCTCAGTCTCGAAGCGTCCGGTCAGCTCGGTGGCGAGGTGCTGCGCATCGGCGGCGGAGCCTCCGTTACCACAGAAGAGAATCTTACCGCCTGCTTGCAGAGCGGTGATAATCAGCTCGGCGGCGGCGGCGGTTTCCTCGACCAGCTCCTCGGCAACCCGACGCAGGTTCGCCGCAGCCTCGGTCAACTCACTGCGGATAAGGGCTTTGTGGTTCATCGATTAGCCATCTCCTTTTATAACCCATGCTTTATAACCTATGGATTCATCCGCAGGTGCAATCGCACGTCTGATTCACCACCACGCTCGCTAGTTTAGCTTAACAGCAATACCAAGTACAGGTACAGGTACAAAGGATGAACTCAGGCACCGATGTGGAAACAATTAAAATTGTCGCCCCAACTAAAGCCAACGGCATAACAGCATTCGCCGCAGGGGCGAAGACCAACTCTGTGATACAACGCACCGCGTTGCCTACTCTGAGTACGTGATATTCAGGTCGCGCACTGCCTGAGCCTCGTCCACCCGGCGGATTGGAGCGTTATAGGGTGCTCCGTGGAGAAGTTCCGGGTCGCTCTTCGCCTCAGCGATGATTGTCTTCAGCACCTCGGCGAAGGCCTCCAGAGTCTCGCGGGACTCGGTCTCCGTCGGCTCGATCATCAGGGCTTCGGGGACGATCAGCGGGAAATAGTTCGTCGGCGGATGGAAGCCGTGGTCAATCAGCCGCTTGGAGATGTCCAGCGTCGCCACGCCCAGCTCTTCTTTTAGCTGCCCAGCGGAGAGGACGAACTCGTGCATACAGATTCGGTCGAAGGGCAGGTGGAGTACATCCTTCAGCAAAGCCATCAGGTAGTTCGCGTTGAGGACGGCGAACTCGGAGACCCGGCGCAGACCAGCCAGCCCCAGGTGGCGGATGTAAACCCAGGCGCGGAGGTTGACAAGGAAGTGTCCCCAGAAGGCGGTCAGCTTGCCAATGGAGTCGGGACGGTCGAAGTCCAGTCGGTAGTTCTCACCGTCAGGCTCGATGGTCGGCAGGGGAAGGTATTTTGCCAGATGAGCCTTGACTCCCACCGGACCGGCACCGGGACCGCCGCCACCGTGAGGGGTACCAAAGGTCTTGTGCAGGTTGAGGTGAACGGCATCAAAGCCCATATCACCGGGGCGAATCCGCCCCAGAATGGCGTTGAGGTTGGCTCCATCGTAGTAGAGCTGCCCGCCGACGGAATGAACCAGCCGGGCAATTTCCAGGATGTTCTCCTCGAACAGCCCCAGGGTGTTGGGATTGGTCAGCATGAACGCCGCCACGTCCTCGGAGAGCTTCTCCTTCAGGTCATCGAGAGAAACGTTGCCCCGCTCATCACTCTTCACAACGACGACCTGATAGCTGCACATCGTTGCCGAGGCGGGATTTGTACCGTGGGCGGAGTCGGCTACCAGCAGGATTTTGCGCGGGTTGCCTTTCTCGAGGTGATAGGCACGGATCATCTTGATTGCCGCGAACTCGCCCTGCGCTCCGGCGGCGGGCTGAAGGGTGAAGCTATCCATCCCGGTCAGCTCACCGAGGTCATGCTTCAGCTCGCCAAGCATCTTTAAGGCTGGCTGGAGCAGCGACCCTGGCAGGAGGGGGTGAAGGCGATTGACTCCGGGGAGAGCCGCCGCCTGGTCGGCAATCCGGGGGTTGTACTTCATCGTGCAGGAGCCGAGGGGATAGAAGCCCTTCTCGATGTTGTAGTTGAGGTTGGACAGCCTGACGTAGTGCCGCGCCAGCGTGGGGAGGTCAACTTCCGGCAACGCTGGAGGATTATCCCGACGCAGAGAGGCTGGCAGAAGATCGTCCAGAGGCTTCGTTGGAACCTCTGGCTTGGGGGGAAGATAGCCACGCCGTCCGGGACGGGAGTGAGCGTAGATGGTCGGCTCGATGGGTTGCGCGATCCGTTTTTCCGCCATTAGAGAACCTCCTTCAGGGCTGCCACCAGACCGTCAATCTCATCCTTTGTCCGTTTATCGGTAACGGCGACCAGCAGGCCGTCGGCGTATTCGGGATAGAAGCGTTTCAGCGCGAGGCCGGGTAGATAACCCCGCTCTGTCAGCTTTTCGATTACCTCGTCAACCCGCCCCTCCGGGAGCTTCAGGGCGAACTCGTTGAAGAAATAGCCAATCGGGAAGAGCGGCTCCACGCCGTCGAGCTTCGTTAGCTCGCTGGCGGCGTAGTGGGCGTTTTGCAGATTCAGCGTTGCCAGCTCGGTAAGCCCCTGGGGTCCCAGAGCGGAGAGGTGAATCGTTGCCGCCAGAGCCATCAGAGCGTTGTTGGTGCAGATGTTACTGGTCGCCTTCTCGCGGCGAATGTGCTGCTCGCGGGTCTGGAGGGTCAGGGCGTAGCAAATACTACCGTCGGCATCCACGGTCTGACCGACAATCCGTCCGGGAGTTTTTCGTGCCAGCTTCTTTGTCGCGGAGAAGTATCCCAGATAGGGACCGCCAAAAGACAGCGTAGCCGCCAGCGGCTGTGCCTCACCAACGGCAATGTCCGCTCCGCACTCGGCGGGGGGCTTTAGCAAAGACTGAGCCAGAGGACTTCCCACCGCGATGGTAAGCCCTTTGCACTGGTCGTGGGTTAGCTCAAAGGCGGCGGTCAGGTCTTCCACCATACCAAGGAAGTTGGGAGTGGCGATAATCACCGCCGCTACTTTCTCATCGAGCATCTCGCCCAGAGCCGTCAGATTGGTCAGACCGTCCACCGTGAGGGGGATTTCCTCCAGACTGGCGCAGGTGCCTTTGTCACAGCCCAGGTCGGCGATGTAGGTCTCGATGGTCTGGCGATAGAGGGGGTGCAGCCCCCGACTAATCAGAACACGATGCGCCTTGCGGACGCTTCGTACCGCCAGCGCGGCTGCCTCTGCCACTGCCGAGGCACCGTCGTACATACTGGCGTTGGCAACGGGGAGTCCGGTGAGCCGGGTAATCGCCGACTGGAACTCGTAGATTGCCGTCAGGGTTCCCTGGCTGATCTCCGGCTGGTAGGGAGTATAGGCGGTCTCGAACTCCGTCCGCCCGATCATGTTTCCCACGATTGCCGGAATATGCGTGTCGTAGGCTCCGGCTCCGAGGAAGCTGACAATGTCCGGCGCGGTAATTTTTTCTAAACTTCGCAGGATTGCCGGCTCATCGAGGGCGGGCGAAAGGTCTATCGCCGGGTCGAGGAGTTTCTTCGGCAATTCGGCAAAGAGGTCATCGGTGGATGACAGACCCAGACGGTCAAGCATCACCCGCCGATCTTCATCGGTGTGGGGCAGGTAGTCCATCTCATCTCCGAGGTTGGTTTTTGGTACTCAACGCGGTTCTCAGGATGCCTCAAACAGGGGGGATTATAACACCCCTGAGACTTTAGCAAAACAGAGATTTTTATTGTAGCGGAGCATTTCACGGATGTTGATGTCTCCCCCTGACAATCATCAGCTACCCGTAGGGGAGGGTGTCCACACTCTCCCATTAGCCGAACGCAGTCCGGCTTCCGCCGTGATGTCGAAAACTGTAACTGTTGAGTTTCCTGCGGCAGATGAGCGTAGCTCATCTAATGGGCGACCGTGGACGGTCGCCCCTACGGGTATTCGGAGGATGTGAGAGGATGGTACGAAACTGTAGGGGCAGATCCCTGTGCCTGCCCTCTACAGAAAATGGCAACGGATGATTGCTCCGACCTTCAACCAACACCTATTCCCGACCTATTCAGTATAGTATTGTTTTTTCAGATTTTCTGTGAACTTTCATTGGGAACGTATAGACTATAATAACGAAGGCTATCTTTTTTCTGTCGTTGGGAAAGTTGAAGAGCCTCCCGCACTCCGGCGGTTTCGGAGACTATCCATCCCTATTCGTAACAGGAGGTTGCGATGAAACGGCTGCTAACCACTCTTATTCTGTTTGCCCTGATCCTTCCCGTTCTTGCCACGGATTATTTCGTTGATCCCGCTGACCCTCCCGGTGGCGATGGCTCCCCCGACTTTCCTTTCAACCGCATCGGCGATGCTCTTTTACACGCCACCAGCTCTGGTGATGTCGTCATGTGCGCAGCGGGAAACTACAACGAAGGTATCGACCTCTGGGCCTATGATCCGGGACCCCACAACGGAGTAACCGTGATGGGTGCTGGTCAGGGAAACTCAAACCTGATGGGTGCGGTGAGCTTTAACCTAACCAACAACGCAATGGTTACCGATTTCACTATCAACAACAGCGTTACTTTATATTGTGATATCGCCTCTGTTTTATCTGACTGCGAAGTTGTTGGTGGTGCTGGTATCAGCCTGGTTAGCGGCAGCAGCGGCGTGGTAACAGGCTGCGATATCTACGAGAACATCGTTGGTGTTACCTGCGATTCCTCCGCTGGCACGATTGACGGCTGCAATATCTACCGGAACGTCGGCAGTGGTATCCTCCACACTGGTAGCGATGCCAGCCAGAGCAGCGGTTGCAATATCTACGAGAACGGTGCCGAGGGCATTCTCGCCGAAGGCAGCAGCACTCCCTCCTCCAACGGGAATCTGATTTTTGAAAACACCACCAACGGTATTCACGTCGAAGGCAGTGCCAACCTGACCTCGGATTCCGACACCTGTGAGGATAACTCGCAAAACGGCTTCTACATGGAAGGTTCCAGCCAGGCGACTATCAGCAGCCTGACCAGTGAAAGCAACACGATGAACGGGCTGTACATTGAAGGTTCTGCCTACGCTGATACTATCAGTAACTGCACCATCGAGTATAACTCTCTGAACGGGATCTGGATTGACAGCTCTGCCACCGCCAGCATGACAATCAATAACAACACCGTTTCGCAGAACGACCAGAGCGGCATCCTCTTTGGTTTGCCAGCATTGAACAGTCGGGTTCGTCCCGCTACCACAACGGCCTCTCTTGCGTCGAACTCTTCTGCTCCAGCTTCACTGAGCAACGGTGGCTATGCACCTCTGGCACTGACCGTTGTGTTAACCAACAACACGGTTAGCGATAACGCATCAGCAGGAATCATTTTCCTTGCCAACCACACCTTCAAGGTGGAGAACTGCACCGTACAGAACAACAACACTGGCGTTGAGGTTGACGGACCAAATGTGGACCTCGGTGGTGGTACGCAGTCCTCCGTCGGCGGTAACACCTTCTCCGGTAATACCATCTTTGACTTCGTTATGGGCTATGCCAACAACGTTTATGCCAAGTTCTGTAACTGGAGTACCAACGCCGAGGGTGATATGTCCGGTGAGCATCCCGATACCGTGGACATTGACGAAATTTTTGACCACTGGGAAGACGGAAACATGGGCTACGTGATGTGGGATGACTTCAGCGGCGGTGCCGTTGAAGAAACCACCTGGGGGCAGCTTAAAGCAATGTAGATTCTGAAAACCGTTTGTTTGTAGGGGCGAAGCTGGTCTTCGCCCTTTTGTCGAATATGACAAGGGCACGGCACGCCGTACCCCTACGGTCAAAACAACACCGGAGGCAGGGTACCTCAAGGTATCCTGACCAAAGGTCAGTACTGTGGTGCAGCGCACTGCGCCGCATTGACAAAAACGCCGCCCTGTCGTACTCTTTGCCCGATTAGACTTGATATAAATCAGCGATTAACCTACAGGAGCAGCATGGCAATCAAGTTTGGGACATCGGGCTGGCGAGCGATTATTGCCGATGAGTTTACCTTCGCCGGGGTCCGTCGAGTTACCGCCGCCATCGCCCAGTACCTTCGCGAGACAGGGCAGGCGGATAAAGGCGTGGTCGTCTCTCACGATACCCGTTTCTTTGCCGACCGCTTCGCCTGGGCTGCCGCCGACGAACTCCTCGACCAGGGACTCACCGTCCGGCTGACCGACCGCGATACTCCAACCCCGGTGGTGGCGTACTCGATCATCATGGGCAACCACGGCGGGGCGATTAACCTCACCGCCAGCCACAATCCGCCCCAGTACTGCGGGCTGAAGTTCAACGATTACCGGGGAGCCAACGCCTCCACTGAGGTTACCAATCGCATCGAGGAACTGCTGAACAGCGACTCTCTGGTGGTGGAGGGTGAAAACACCGTCGAGCTGGAAGACCTGCTCAAGCGCGACGGTATCGAGGTTTTCTCTCCGAAGCAAATCTACCTGGCACAGCTAGAGAAGCTGGTTGACACCAAGGTCATTCGGGACAATCCGCTCCGCGTGGTGGTGGACTGCCTCTACGGAACCTGTCGTGGCTATCTGGCGGAGATTCTGCTGGATCTGGGCTGCGAGGTGGAAGTTATCCATGCTTACCGTGATGCCTACTTTGGCGGACACACCCCGGAGCCAAGCGGTGCCAGCGTCGAGGAACTTTGTCAGGCGGTGAAGAAGAGCGACGCGGTTATCGGTTTGGCGTGCGATGGCGATGCCGACCGCTTTGGCATTGTGGACTCCACTGGTCATTACGTGGACGCGAACATGATCTTCGCCCTCGTCTTCTGGCATCTGGCAAAGGTGAAGGGCTGGAGCGGAGGGGTCGCCCGTTCCGTTGCCACCACCCAGTTGATAGATGCGCTGGCACGGAAGCTCGACCGCCCGGTTCATCAAACTCCGGTGGGCATCAAGTGGCTCGCCGAGTGGGTTCTCAAGGGCGATGTCGTCGGTGGGGAGGAATCCGCCGGGGTCTGCTTCCGAGGCCACGTGCCGGACAAGGACGGCATTCTGGTCAACCTGCTGATTGTCGAGATGATGGCACGGTCGGGCAAGAACGTCCGCCAGCTAATCGAAGACCTCTATATAGAGGTAGGACGGAAATACCTCCACGGTCGGTTGAACCTGCGGCTGACCGAAGAGCTGGCACCGATAGTCAGGGCGCGGCTCCAGGAGGAACCGCCGAAGACCTTCGCTGGCGTGGCGATACGGCGAGTTGACCGCACCGATGGGTTGAAGCTGGAGCTTGCCGACGACTGCTGGGCGATGCTGCGACCATCGGGTACCGAGCCGAAGATCCGCATCTACTGTGAGGCGCACGACGACGACCGTCTGAACGAGCTTATCGCTGCGGCGAAGGTTTTCCTGCTGGAGGGTAAGGTTTAAGGAAGATGATTTAGCATTCTCAGGGTTTACGTAGGGGCGAACCGATTTGCAGTGAGATTGGTGTTCGCCCTGTCTTATATTGGGGTGGCACCGAGGTTTGCCTCAGTGGTTAGCATCTACAAGATTTTGACGTTGTAGGAGTACGGCATGCCGTACCCTTTTCTTATACAAAAAAGGGCAACCACAGGGGGTTGCCCCTACAACATCATATCGGCAACGTGCGATGTTGCTATTGCCAGGTGGCGAAGATGATTTCCCCAGCCTCGGTGTCGTCGTCAGCCAGTGGGGTGAGGGTGGCTTCTTTGAGGTCGTAGATGTAGCTGCCCCAGCCGCCATCCGAGTCTGAGGAGAAGAGGAGATAGCGACCATCGGGACTGGGACGGGGGAATAGCTCCAGACCGCCGAAGTCGCCCATCGGGACTGGCTCGCCGTTTAGTTTTGTCCAGAAGAGGTCGAAGCTGCCTTCGCTGCCACTGACATAAAAGAGGCTGCCGTCGGGAGCGAAACGTGGGGAACCTTCGTCGGCTTCCGTGGTGATGAGCGGAGCCATGCTGCCCGCTTCAAGCTCGCAGAGCCAGAGGTCGTAGTCATCTTTCGCGCCTTCCGCGCCATCAGAGTTCGTGGAGAAAACAAGGGTTTCTCCATCCGGGGAAATGGTGGGGACTTCGTAGTCGGCGTTGCCGTGGGTGAACTGTGTCAGCGAATCGCCCTCCAACAGGAATAGCTGCCAGTGTCCGGTCTCCGGGTCGAGGGCATCGAACCAGACTCGCCCACCCCCGTGTTCCGGTTGAATGGACGAAGCCTCAGCGGCGGGATATTCGGACAGGTCAAGGCGAAAGACCGTTTCCTCTGCTGGCAGGTCTCCCACGAAATCTAATGAAAACAACCCCGGCGTACCGTCGTCGAGGACGCTCCACGCCCAGAGCCTGTTTCCCTCCGGGGTGAAGGCGAGGAAGTCCGTTGGCGAGCCGAAGGGCAGCTCGACTGGCTCATCGAGGACAAGCCCCTCGTCGTCATCGTAACCAACGGAGCGGTACCAGACCGCCGTTTCACCGGATTCGGCATCGGCGGTTATCCAGGCAATGCCCAGCGGAGGACGACCAACCTTGCAGCCGCTCAGAAGGAGGAGCATGGCGAGCAAGAGCAGTGGAGTGATTTTTTTCATAAGATGAGACCTTTATTCAAGTCAAAGTTTCCTGGTAAGCCCCTCACCCCGGCCCTCTCCCCAGGGGGGAGAGGGGGAGAAGAAACCGCCCTGATTCTAATTTTGTCAAAGGTTCTTGTGTATCCACTACTGGCTAGCGGGTAGCTGCTCCAGCAAAACCACCGCCCAGGCTGCCATGCCTTCGCCGGTTCCGACGAAGCCCAGCCCCTCGGTGGTGGTTGCCTTGACCGAGACAGCGGAGACGGGCAGGTCGAGCGCGTCTGCCAGCCGCTCTCGCATCGCGGGAATAGAAGGAGACAGCTTCGGTTCCTGAGCAGCGATGACTATATCCGCGTTCCCCGGCGTGTAGCCTTCTTTCTTAATCAGAGTCAGCACCTCACTCAGTAGCTTGAGCGAATCTGCCCCGGCGTGGGCGGGGTCGCTGTCGGGAAACTGCTGACCGATGTCGGGCAGACCAGCCGCTCCCAGCAGCGCGTCCATCAGGGCGTGGGTGAGGACATCGGCATCGGAATGTCCGAGGAGTCCCTTCTCAAAGGGAACCTCTACCCCGCCGAGGATCAGTCTGCGTCCCTCGACCAAACGGTGAACATCGTAACCCATCCCAATTCGCATCGTAATCCTTTAGTTTAACCAGAGCTGAGTGAACGTGGGGGTTGAAACAAGGGGCTTTAGCCCCTTGCGGAGTTGAGATGGCCTATCTTCTTCTGCAAGGGGTTGAAACCCCTTGTCTTAACATCAAAATCCCGCGACTATTACAATAGCGGTGAGGATTGTAAAGGTTTAGGATTACTCTCACAAAACTCCTACTAATTCTATCACAGTCAAAGCGGTAATCCCACAGAGCCAACAACCCTCGCGCCCTGTGCTATACTCCCCCAGAAGCTCACGACAACCCAGGCACGGAAGCTGACGATGAAGCTCACCATCTCACGACTACTCCTCTTGCTGCTCCTGACCTTCGCTTCCCTCGCGCTGGCAGGGGAAGTAAGGCTCGACTACAGCTCCCTCGACGACTACGCACGTCCCGATGACTTCACCATTCGGGTGGAATATCGGGGCGACTTCTCCGATGGTTCCTCGGCGGAAACCTGGGAGGAGCTGCGCGTCGCCCTTGACGAAGGGCGTACCCCCATTCGTCGGGAGCCAGTCCTTTGGGAGACCCTCGCCGACTACCACCAGTACGAGAAGGTCGGTCAGTGGCGGCTGCTCTACGACGTTGCCAATTACGGTGAGTGGGACGACCCACGGGTTGTGCGAGAGACCCCGCCTAAGGTCTCCATCCTGATGTACCACGACATCCGCGAGACCAGCAACTACTCCACCGTCATCACCCCGCGCCAGTTCGAGAGCCAGGTGCGCTATCTGGCGGAGAACGGCTATACCTTCATCACCATCGGGCAGCTCCTCGATGCCATCTACGCCGGTGGTGGCGATCTGCCCGACCGCTGCGTGGCTCTGACCTTCGACGACGGCTGGTCGGGAATCTACAAATACGCCTACCCTATTTTGAAACAGTACGGCGGCACGGCGACCTTCTATCTCTATACCAACTACATCAACGTTGGCGGACGCTCGCTGACCTGGGACCAGCACCGCGAGCTTATTGCCGCTGGCTTCGAGATTGGCAGCCACACCTGCTCTCACGCCAACCTGCCCGACCGAAAAGCATGGAAGGGTCGTGGTCCCAAGCCACCGGAGGGACACGGCTCGTACACCACTCGCCTGATGCACGAACTCCTCGACAGCAAGCTGATTATCGAAGAGAACCTGGGGATACGGGTGCGCTCTCTGGCACTGCCCTACGGGGCATACGACGACTACGTTCTCAAGAGCGCGTTGCTGGCTGGGTACGAGGGGATTGTTACCATCGTTCGCGGCAACACCGAGGTAACGGCGCAGACCAACGAGCTGGAGCTAAAACGCTGGAACATGGTTCCCTCGCTAACCCTTGACACCTTTGAAGACTGGCTGAATAGATAATGAACTCTGCCCGTGGACTGGCTTGGCAGGTACTTCTTAACCTGGCAAAAGGCAAAGAGACCGCCGAGGTTCTGCTCCGGCGTGAGCTTGCCGATGCCCGGCTCTCAACGGTTGACCGCGCTCTGGTCTGGGAGCTGGTCGCGGGGACGATCCGCTGGCGGAGCTTCCTCGACTACGCTATTGCCGCCTACCTGACGCAGCCTCTGGAGAAGCTGGACATGGCGGTGCTGGATCTGCTCCGGCTGGGAGCCTATCAGCTACTCCGGCTGGATCGAGTCCCCGCCTACGCGGCGTTGAACTCCACGGTGGAGCTTGCCAAACAACATCCGCAGACCAGCCGGGCGGCGGGTTTGGTAAACGCCGTCCTGCGGAAGATTTCCAAAGAATATCCGCCCCTGCCCAGCGCGGAGGAAGACCCGGTGGAGCATCTGGCGATTAGACTCAGCCATCCCCGCTGGCTGGTGGAGCGGTGGCTGGCTCGCTTCGGCTTTGAGGAAACCGCCCGACTCCTTGAGTTCAACAACCAACCCGCCGAGACTTTTTTCTTTCTCAATACGGCAAAGGTAAAAGACCTTGCCGGGCTTGGCGAGACCACCTTCACCGCTTCGGCGGTCGAGGGCTTTGCCGATTGCTACCGGATAACCTCCGGGCGGAACCTGCCCGCCACGGCGGCGTATCAGCAGGGACTGCTTAGTCCTGGCAATCCGGCGACCCTGCTGGCGACGCTGTTGCTGGCTCCCGCTGCCGGAGAAGAAGTCCTCGATGCCTGCGCCGCGCCGGGGGGGAAGCTCTTCCACCTCCGTCGGCTGGGAGGAACAGCAGTCAACCTGACCGCCCTGGAACTTCGCAAGAGACGGGTGAAGACCCTTCGCGACACCGACGAACGGCTGGCTCTGGGGGCGACTATCCAACAGGGAGACATCCTCGACCCGCCCTTTGCCGAGGAGTCCTTCAACAAGCTGCTCCTAGATGTCCCCTGCACCAACACCGGGGTGTTGCGTCGCCGGGTAGAAGCCCGCTGGTGGCGGAGCCCCGCTGATTTGGTCAAGCTCCCCCAGATTCAGGCAAAGCTGCTCCGGGCAGCGGCAAAGCTCCTCAAGCCAAAGGGGCTGCTCGCCTACTCCACCTGCTCTCTGGAACCCGAAGAGAACGAAGGTGTAGTCGAGGGCTTCCTGGCTGAAGGTCGCGACTTTCGCCTGGTGCAACCCGCCGAGCTGTTGCCAGCAGAGCTACGCGACTTTGTCGACGATGTTGGCTACCTGCGCTCTCTGCCCCAGCGTAGCGGACATGATGGAGCCTTTGTTGCGCTTTTAGAGCGAATCGGGTAAAATTACCCGCCTTAGACTATCAGAGACTTTTGCTGCCATTAGAAGATTCAGTGGAGAAATCCCATGAACGAAGGTAACAGCTACAAAGCCAAGCCAACCAAGCTCAATCGTCTCAAGGCGATAGCCCTCTACATCCTCCTGGCAGGCGGTGCCTTGCTAATCGGAATGCTGGTTGCCAACCACCTCATCATGCCGATGCTCGTTGATGGTGGCGGTGATATTGAGGTTCCCGACCTGGTCAACATGAGCTTCGAAGCCGGAGCCGCCCTCCTTGACGAACTGGGGCTTCAGTACGAGAAGACCTCTGAGGAGTACTCGGCGGATATTCCGTCGGGCTATATCCTCGACCAGCGACCGGAGGCGGGCATGGATGTCCGCGAAGACCGGACGATCCAGCTTACCATTTCCGCTGGTTCCGAGGATGTTCGCGTGCCGAACCTTGTCGGGATGAGCCGTCGTCAGGCGGAGGACGTTCTGAGCCGGGCGGGGCTGGAGGTCGGCAAGATTCGCGAAGGCTACGACCCCGACGTTGCCGAGTCCTCGGTGATCGGTCAGAACCCGGAGCCGGGGCGTGAGGCTCCCCGTGGAACCCGGATTGATCTGCTGGTCTCCCTGGGTAGCGAAGAGTCCAGCTTCAAGATGCCCAACCTGATTGGTGCCGACTACCGCACGGCGGTCAGCCGGGTAACGACCTGGGAATTGCAGATGGGCGAAGTTACCTTCGCGCCGTCAATCTCCGTTCAGCCGGGCTATGTGATGACCCAAAGTCCTCCCGTCGGCGAGACCGTCTCACGGGGCGATACCGTGGATGTGGTCATCAGCAAGGGTCCGCCGGAGGGTGGAGTAGCCTATCCCAGCGACGAAGGCACGAGTATTCCTGAAGGCGACGGTGGTACAACCACCAGCGGCGAGACCTCAATGCCGGACAGCTTCTAAAATGACAGGCTCACTGAACAGACTCCGATTGCTGCTTATCTTCTCGATTGCCCTGCTGCTGCTTGTCTCCTGTACCGACCGGGAAGACAGTGCGGAGGAAGGGGTTGCCGAAGGACTGGTCGTTGACGCGCCAGTGGCTACCGGAGCCGTGCGCGGCGGGTTGCCCTTTGAGCTACCCAAACCGGGGCATTCCAAGCAGGACACGATGCCGATTTTCTGCGAGACAATTGAGGAATAGCCGATGTCTTTACAGGAGACCTTTGAATAACCTGGCGTATTGGACTTTTCGCAGATTTATGGAGGCGACCGTTAGATTGCAGAGTAGCCGTAACGTCGCTAAATAGCGTCTGTTACGGAATGTCGGCGATTTCCGCCAGAGCCGGACGTGCTGGACCAAAGGTCAGTTATGCGAAAATTACAGATTGTTCCCAGTATCCTCTCCGCCTCTCAGGGAAACCTGACTGCCACGGTTAAGCGACTCCACGCCGCAGGGCTTACGACTATCCACCTCGACATCATGGACGGCTGTTTCGTCCCGGAGATCACCTTTGGCGCGAAGCTCTGCGCCGACCTTGCCAAAGAGGTTGATGCCACCTGGGACGCGCACCTGATGGTCGCTAACCCCGAACACCACCTGGAACAATTTGCCAAAGCGGGAGCCGACTGGATTACCGTTCACTACGAATCCTCGAATCACGTTCATCGCCTGCTCTCTCGGATTAAAGAGTTGGGGAAACTGGCGGGAGTATCCATCAATCCCGGAACCCCGGTATCTGCCCTGGAGCCGCTCCTTGAGGTGGCAGACCTGTTTTTGATTATGACCGTTAACCCGGGCTGGGGCGGGCAGAAGTTGATCACTTCCTGTCTGGATAAAGTCCGCTGGCTGCGGGAACGCACCGAGGCAAAGCTGATGGTGGACGGCGGGGTCAACCTCGCAACTATCAGGCAGGTTGCCGATGCCGGAGCCGACCTGACCGTGGTTGGCAGCGCGCTTTTCCGGGGCAAGCTGGAGAAAGTCCTGCCAGAGCTACAACAAGCCGCTCGAGAGTAGCCCTGCCGATTGCATGGTTTTGAGGTTAAGACAAGGGGTTTCAACCCCTTGCAAGAATGAGGACGGTAGATGACCCTTAACCCCTGGGGATTGATAATCGGAGCGGTTTCTCTGTTGGCAATCGGGTTTGGGCATGTCTGGGTAATCAAGGGTGAGTACCACTTCGGCACGAAAATCTGGCCGATTCCCCTGATTCTTGGAGTTGGCTTTATCGTCGCCAGCCTGCTGGCCGAGAGCGTTATCTGGAGTGCTGTCTTCGCCGTTAACGCCACTGCTCTACTCTGGGGTGTCGGCGAGCTATTCCACCAACGCAAACGGGTGGAAAAGGGCTGGTATCCAAAGAAGCCGGAAAATTTTGACAGCGACTAAAACATTTTTAACCATTGAGTGAGAGTACTGAGTTCTCTTAGTTTATAGACAAGGGGCTTTAGCCCCTTGCAAATTTGCAGCGTATCTTTCGCTCCACAAGGGGTTGAAACCCCTTGTCTTATAAACCATCGATGATGCCACCAGGAGACAACCGGACAACCCTATGGATATAACAGACAACACCGAACAGGAACAACGATGTAGCGTCTGCGGTCTTCCAGAAGGCCAGGTTGGCACGCTCCTCAAGGGGCAGGCAGGCTACCTCTGTATCTCCTGCGTGCAGGCCGCCGTGGACTATATCAAGAACGAAACCGAGATAGACCTGACCGCCACCAAAAAGGCGAAAGCACACGAAGAAGACCCGCTGGATGGCGAGCTGCCGCCGCCCCGAGAGATTCGCGCCCGCCTCGACGAGTACGTAATCGGCCACGACCGGGCGAAGAAGATCCTCGCCGTGGCAGTTTACAATCACTATCGGCGGATTCAGCACAAGCGGGAGTCCTCGGAGGTAGAGCTGGAGAAGGCGAACATCCTCCTCGTTGGTCCCACCGGAACCGGCAAGACCCTCCTTGCTCGCACCCTCGCCCGGAGCCTCGATGTACCCTTCGCCATTGTGGACGCGACGACGCTCACCGAGGCTGGCTATGTCGGTGAGGATGTGGAGAATATCATCCTCAAGCTCCTCCAGTCGGCGGACTACGATGTTAAAAAGGCGCAGCGGGGCATCATCTATATTGACGAAATCGATAAAATCGGGCGCAAGACCGACAATCCGTCCATCACCCGCGATGTCTCCGGCGAAGGCGTGCAGCAGGGTCTGCTGAAGATTATCGAAGGAACGATCGCGGCGGTTCCGCCTCAGGGTGGGCGCAAGCATCCCCAGCAGAAGTACATCCACGTGGACACCACCGACATCCTCTTCATCTGCGGCGGGATGTTCGACGGTCTCGAAGACATCATCACCCGACGCACCGGACGACAGGCTATCGGCTTCTCCGGCGAGGCAATGAAGGACAAAGAGGTCGCGCTCAAAGAGGCTCGCATCGAGCCGGAAGACTTGATCAGCTACGGTTTGATTCCAGAGCTAATCGGTCGCCTTCCCGTGATCGGACGGCTCCACGAGCTTGACGAAGGACAGCTTATCGAGATTCTGACCAAGCCCCGCAACGCCATCGTCCGCCAGTACGAGCAGTTGTTGAAAATGGACGAACTCGCCCTGGAGCTTACCGATGACGCTCTGAAAGAGATTGCCGCCGAGGCGGTCAAGCGGAAAGTCGGCGCGCGAGGGCTGCGCTCTATCCTCGAAGAACTGATGCTCGAGGTCTTCTACGACCTCCCCGCCCCCGTAGAGAAAATTATCGTTGACGACTGGATGGTACGCGAGCGGAGTAATCCGCTGACCGAGGCTCTGCGGAAGGCTGGCAGACAGACCATCACAGGTCGTGAAAAAAAGCGGAAAGACGATGAAGCGGCTTAACAAACCCTTTAACGCTTGGGATAATCACCTGGTCGTGGAGCGTTGTCAAACGATAAGATGCTGGTAAACAGTTGGTTATACCGTGTGGCTATGTTCGCGATTAAAAAGGCAGGGACGGCGGTGGCACGCTTTCTTGTAAATAACGGAGTGAGCGGGCAAGCTCAAGGTTTTCTGGGCGAAGCCCAGTTCTGTGATGCAACGCACTGCGTTGCCAGCTTCAAGCTGCCGCCGCCGCCTTGCTATTAGCCAGATGAGCATTTCGCGTATTTTTTACGCGACCGCTGTCAAAGCTGTCCAGATTAAAGTGATTGTCCCCTACTTTAACGCTTTAACTTTAGCTAGATCGTTGACCTTTAACCAATGACCCTTTAACCAGGCACCAGGTTGGAGAGAAAATGAAACTCGCTGTTGTTGGCACCGGCTATGTCGGTTTGGTTACCGGAACCTGTTTCGCCGATCTCGGTAACGAGGTCGTCTGTGTTGATATTGATGAAGCGAAGATTGAGGGATTGAAGCAGGGCAAGCTGCCCATCTACGAGCCGGGACTGGAAGATGTCGTCGTCCGCAACTACAAAGCGGGGCGACTCAGCTTCTCCACTGACCTGCCCAGCGCGGTGAAAGGCTCCGAGGTTATCTTCCTCGCCGTGGGAACACCACCGCTGGATTCCGGCGAGGCCGACCTCCGCGCCGTGCGGGATGTCAGCCGGATCATCGGGCAGAACCTCAACGAGGCGGGGAAGGTTATCGTTAACAAGTCCACCGTCCCCGTGGGAACCGGCACAATGACCACGGAGATTATCGAGAAAGAATCCGGCGGCAAGTACCCCTTCGCTGTGGTCTCCAATCCTGAGTTCCTTCGCGAAGGGCAGGCTCTCAGCGACACCATGCACCCGGACAGGGTGGTCATTGGTTCCGACGACAAAGTTGCTGCCGAGAAGGTCGCCTCCCTCTACCGAGTGCTGACAAAGAACGTGGTCATCACCGACCGCGCCTCGGCGGAGATGATCAAGTACGCCTCCAACGCCATGCTGGCAACGAAGATCAGCTTTATCAACGAGATAGCTAACATCTGTGATCTGGTTGGAGCCGATGTCGAGGCTGTTGCCGACGCGATGGGGCTAGATGCCCGGATTGCCCGTCCCTTCCTCAACGCCGGAATCGGCTACGGTGGAAGCTGCTTCCCCAAGGACACCAAGGCTCTGGTTGACTCCGCCAAACGGGTTGGCTACGACTTCAAGGTTCTCAGCGCGGTGGAAGAGGTTAACGCCCTCCAGCCGAGCCACGCCGTCCGCAAGCTCAAGGCTCTCCTCGACGACCTGAACGGCAAGACCATCGCCCTCTGGGGACTGGCGTTCAAGCCGGACACCGACGACATGCGCGAGGCTCCGTCGCTCAAAATCATCGCCGAGATTACCGCTGTCGGTGGCAAGGTTCGCGCCTACGACCCCGTAGCCAAAGAGACCGCGCGAGTTTACCTCGACGAACTTGGTCTGGAGATAGAGTTCGCCCCGGGAATGTACAAAGCCTGTGAGGGAGCCGACGCGCTGGTTCTGGTAACCGAGTGGAACCAGTTCCGCGAGGCCGACCTCGGTCGAGTGAAGGAACTGCTGACCGCGCCGCTGCTGGTTGACGGTCGTAACATCTATGATCCCGCTGAAGTAGCAGCCCTGGGATTCCGCTATTCCGCAATGGGCCGCAAACAGCACTAGAGTGCTTGATGGTGGTCTGCGGGGGCAAGTACCTGTGCCTGCCCGACAATGGAAAAGGGCAACCACGGGGGGTTGCCCCTACAATGAGGAACTCGCCTTTAAGGATTTACTATGAATACAAAAGACAGCGCGGTACTGGTTACCGGAGGAGCTGGCTTCATCGGTTCCCACCTGGTGGAGCGTCTGCTTGCCGCCGGTCGCCGGGTGATCGTTGTTGACAGTCTGGTTACGGGTCAGCGTGGCAATCTGCCCGACAACGAAAAGCTGACTTTTCTGGAATACAACATCTCCGAGTTGGAGTGGACACACGACCCCGCTCTTGATGTTCCCATCGACCGTGTCTTTCACCTCGCCTGTCCGCCAAGTCCGGTGGACTTCGCCCGTCTGCCTGTGGAGATTTGCCTCACCTGTTCCTTCGGGACGAAGCAGGTCATCGAGCTGGCGGTGGCTAAGAAGGCTCGGCTGCTCTACACCTCGACCTCGGAGGTTTACGGCGACCCGCTGGAGCATCCCCAGGTTGAGGAGTACCGGGGGAACGTTTCCACGGACGGTCCGCGCTCCTGTTACGACGAGGGCAAACGCTTCGGCGAGGCTCTGATCGCCGCCTATCGCCAGCGTGATGGGCTGGATGCTCGGGTGGTGCGGGTTTTTAACACTTACGGTCCTCGGATGCGCCACGCCGATGGTCGAGTAGTTCCCGCCTTCCTCGACCAGGCCCTTGATTCTCGTCCGCTGACCGTTTTTGGTGATGGCAACCAGACCCGGAGCTTTTGTTACGTGGATGACCTGGTGAACGGCATTCTCGCGCTGATGGAGTCCGACTACACTAAGCCAGTCAATCTGGGTAATCCCGACGAACGCACCATTTGCGAGTTGGCGAAGCTGGTTATCGAGCTGACCAACTCGAAGAGCGGAATCGAGCGCAAGCCACTGCCGACCGATGACCCCAAGCGCCGCCGTCCTGACATCACCACGGCAAAACGGGAACTGGGCTGGGAGCCGAAGGTGGAACTTCGCGATGGTCTTGCCCGCACGGTTAAGACCTTCCGCGCCCTGCGGAACTAAGCCGCTAGCAACCTGAAGTGTGAATGGATTGCGCCACCACGCTGCTACTCGCGATGGCGTGCCTGGTTAACCGCTTGCTTGTCTAGTAACGTTGGCAGGCAAAAAGGCATCGCGTTTTCGATGCCTTTTTAGTCTATGCCCGGGATTTTGGAAAAATCATGACCGAACCAACCAAAGCTATCTGCATGTTCTCCGGCGGGCTGGACTCCATCCTCGCCCTGAAGATGATCGTTGATCAGGGGATCCACGTTATCGCTCTCTACATGCACCTGCCGATCCTTAAAGAAGACCCCGCCCAGTTTATCCAGCTGGAAGAGCTGGCTCTGAAGCTGGGGGCGAAGGAACTGGTAATCTTCCGCCCCGGCGAAGAGTTTGGTGATCTCCTCGCCAACCCTCCTCACGGCTACGGCAAGAACGCCAACCCCTGTCTGGACTGCCGGATCATGGTACTCCGGGCTGGTCGCAAGTTGATGGAAGAGCGCGATGCCGCCTTCGTCTTTACCGGAGAGGTCGTCGGCGAGCGTCCGATGAGCCAGCGGCGTTTCGCCATGAATCAGGTTGAGCGGGAAAGCGGCCTGAAGGGTCTCCTGCTGCGTCCACTCTCCGCGAAGATTCTCCCCCCAACCCCTGCCGAAGAGGAGGGGCTGGTTGACCGTGAGCGGCTTCTCTCCATTCAGGGGCGCAGCCGTAAGCCGCAGATGGCAATGGCGAAGGAGTTTGGCGTGGAGGACTACCCAACTCCGGCGGGGGGCTGCCTGCTGACCGAGGTGGTTTACGGGGAACGGGTTCACGAGGCTCTGGCTCAGGGTGAGCGCGGACTGGACGACTTCCGCCTGCTGCGTTACGGACGGCACTTCCGTCTGCCCGATGGCTCCCGGCTGGCTCTGGGCCGCCATGCCGACGACAACCAAGAACTGCGCGAACTGGCGGTTGTCGGCGATTATCTGCTGGAGGCGATGACTTCGTCTCCCCTCGGTCTGCTGCGCCACAAGTCGGGGGAAGCCCCGGAAGCTGACCTGCGCTTGGCGGCAAGTCTGGTGGCGGGGTACACAAAGCTCTACCAGCAAGCCAGCCTCGCCGTGGCGGTTGAGCGACTTACCAGCGATGGTGTGGAGAAGCAGCCCACCCTGGAGGTCGCCCCTGCCAATCGCCATGACCCAGCCGTTCGTTCGCTGATGATCCATTCCAGTTGAGAGCGGTGATGTTCTCACCCGTCCCGCGCTTGTAATCACCGTCTGTTTTGTAATTCCCCAATTGGGTAATCACTTCAATCTGGACAGATTTAACAGTGATCGCGTAAAAATCGCGCGAGATGCTCATCCGACTGATAGCGAGGCGGTGGCGCGATTGTTGCCGGAAGAAATTGTTGTTCATACATTGGGCTTTATTGTTCGCAAGAAGCGTGCCACCGCCGTCCCTGCCTTTTTAGATAGCATCGTGGTTATACTACAGCAGTTAGGGACGTAAACATCACAGCTCCTGATCCAAAAGACTTTCGCTACCGCTGATTGTTCGCGGATGTTTCGCCGTCGCAGTAATAGCCACAATAATCATATTGCTAGTATGCTCGAAGCCTGGCAGTAGAGCTATTCCCCTGCCACTTTTTGCCTCTTTTGACGTGAACACAATCGTGCGGCATAACAGACTGTCTATCAAGATGTTATCGTTTGACGGCAGTTCATAACCAGGTGATTATCCCATCCCCAATTGGACAAGGGAAAGTTGAACATGGCTTATCTCGGCGAGCAATGGACGAACAGCGACTTCAAAATCACCTGCCAGCCATCGAGGCTTCAGCGGGAGGGAGACTTTTTTGTCCTGACGGGTAGAATCGAGGTCAGGGACAAACCTCAACTGCGGAACTGCTACTTCTCCCACCTGATGATTCGGCTGATCGTCCACTACACCGACGGTCAGACCCCCAGAGAACAGGATGTTTTTCACATCACCGACCGGGAGTTCCGCTTCGGTGAGTCGCGGGAGTTCCGCTTCGAGGGCGAGTACGGGGAAAATCTGGATGTAAACCATTTTGAGCTGGTGGTTCTTCCCAGCAAGGAGCAGCCCAGGCAAGAGCAACCAGTCTCGGTATCCAACGGATTGAAGCTGGAGGCGGTGTCTGATTTTCAGGACAGAATATCCCTGGACGGTAAGTCCGCGCTTATCCAGCGGGGGGATGTTGTTCTGGTGGATCAGCCCACTCCCAAGAATATCTTCAGCATCTTCGAGGCCAGCGTCCGCTTTGTAACCCGCTCCAAATACCATCACGCCCTCCTCTACGACCACGGCTGGCAATGCTATCACGCGGTGGAGCCACATGCCGCCTATGGAGATTTGCGAAAGCTGTACTTCGAGGATAACGATCTCACCCTCACCTGGCTGCGACCGCTTAATCCCGATACCGGAGCCGAGGCCGTTGAGGAGGACACCCATCCGGCGATGAAGTTCGCGCGGGAGGTTATTGACCGCAAAGCCTCCTACGATATGTGGGCGAACCTGGCGTTCATTCTCCGTGCCGACGGCAGGCACTTCAGCACCGAGATGTTCGGGTTTTTGATGAAAAAGGCTTCCTGGTTTCCAAGATTTTTGTTGTATCTTTTCAGCCGACACCTGAGGTGGAAAAGCAAGAAATACGACAGATACAATCGAATGGAAGATCCTCATAAGTACCACTGTTCGGAGTTTGTCGCTGCGGCGTGGTACAAGACTCTTGCCAGTGGGCAGGGTCAAACGAAAGCACAGGCTCAGACTCCGGGGTGGAGAAATCGCTTCCGGTTCATTGATGGTATGATCAACTGCACCTACGTTTCCCCGGCGGACATCTTCGACTCCAACTACACTAAAATCGTTTGTACGCTGAAGGTGGAAAACGGCAGGTACCGTCTGTTGACCCGCTGATTCTATAACGGGAAATGAGCGGCTTGCTGTCCACTCCGGTTGAAACCCTTACTCAGACACCCTTGCCTTGACACCATCGCCGCCTCTGCTTATACTTGGTTGAGGCTTATCTTCATACGAGTAAATCCGGGAGGTGAGGTTGCCCAGATTCAACTATCGGGGACGCACCTCCGACGGACGGCTGTTAAGCGGAGAGCTTGAGGCTGCCAACGAGGATGAAGTCCTCCAAAAGCTCCGCGCTGGTGGCGTGATGGTTACCGCCATCGAGCCAGCCGCCGTCAAAGACATAAAAATCAAGCGGCGGGAGCTGGTCGTCTTTACGCGCCAGTTCGCCACGATGATCGATGCCGGGCTGCCGCTGATCCAGACCCTGGCGACCCTGGCAGAACAATCTCCCGACGGACTGGCGGAGATTGTCGCCGATGTCCGCCGCCAGGTCGAGGCTGGTCAGCCGCTCTCCAACGCGCTGGAGGGCTTTCCCCGCACCTTCGACCGCCTTTATATTTCTCTGGTTCGCGCCGGAGAACTGTCCGGTAACCTCGAAGGGGTGCTGGAACAGCTCGCTGGCTACATGGAGCGGGCGGACTCGCTCCGCCGCAAAGTATCCGGCGCGCTGGCGTATCCCACCGTGGTGCTGGGGATGGTAGTCCTGCTGGCTCTTGGCTTTCTGCTCTTCATCATTCCGCTCTTTGAAGGAATCTTTACAGGATTCGGAGCGCAGCTTCCCCTGCCAACCCGCGTCGTGGTCGCCATCTCCGAGTTCCTCCGCGACTACTTCTACATCCCGCTGATTCTGATTGCCGGAATCTGGCTCTTCTTCCGCTTCTATGGAGAAACCGCCGAGGGACGACTCAAGCTGGACTCCGCCAAGCTGCGCCTGCCCATTTTTGGTAAGCTATTCGTTAAGGTGGCGGTAGCTCGCTTCTCCCGAACCCTGGGGATTTTAGTCCGCTCCGGCGTGCCGATTATGGACGGCTTGGCAATTACCGCTGCCACCGCTGGCAATCGGCTCCTCGAACAGGCGGTCAAGAAAACCCGCCGCGCCGTTGGCGAGGGTCAGACTATCGCCGAGCCGCTCAAGCAAACCGAGGTCTTCCCGGCAATGGTTGTCGCGATGATCGCCGTTGGTGAGCGCACCGGACGGCTCGAAGAAATGCTGGGGAAGATCGCCGACTTCTACGACGACGAGGTCGAGGTCGCCGTAACCGGACTCGCCTCTCTCCTCGAACCAATCCTGATGATCTTCATGGGGCTGGTCGTCGGAGGGCTGGTTATCTCCATGTACCTGCCCATCTTCCAGATGCCCTCGCTGATTGGTTAGAAGCAGTTGGGGTACGCTCGACCAAATTGCGTCATGCGTCATTCGTCAGGAGGTGGCTTTATGAAGACAAGGCAGCGGGGATTTAGTCTGATAGAGCTGATAATCATCCTCTCGATATTAGCGATCTTGATTACCATCGCCGTTTCTGCAATCAGTAGCAACCAGGATAAAGAGCAGCCTGAGGTATATATTCTTGAAGGCAACATGATTGAAGGGAAAGAGAAACCCCTATGAAAACAGTTGACGCGCGGACGGCTCCCGGAGCGGAAAATGTCCACGGCATTCATGCCGCCCGGCTTTATGACACCGAACACGCCCAGGTCATTTATCTGGATCTGAAGCCCGGCGAGCAGCTTAAACCGCACATCACCCCGGTCGATGCCATCTTTTACGTTCTCGAAGGAGAGGGCGTAATCGAGATTGGCGGCGAAAGGAAGACCGTCGGGACTGATACTCTCGTTGACAGTCCGGCGAAGATTCCCCATTGCTGGTACAATGAAAGCGACGCGCCGTTGCGGATTCTGGTCATCAAGGTTCCCCGTCCCACCAAGAAAACTATCCTGCTTTGATGCCAATACCCTAACGAACCCCTTTACCAAACGACGAAAAAACGCTATCATAGGGGGAGCTTTTAGGTAATCTGACAAACTCAACCTTTCCTCGGCTGGGGAAGCGTTGGCTGGATTGTTCTATTCCTGTATTTTGCGCGACTGTGGTTCGTCAAGAACCAGCGACAATCGCGCCAAAGCCGAACGCGCGCGACATTAAGATTAACTAAGTAAAAAGTTTCTGTTACACATAAACCTCACTGGGAGGCTTCCCTTGAACACACGTCAACGGGGCTTCAGCCTGATAGACCTGATGATTATCCTTGCTGTGCTGACCATGCTGGCTGCCATTGCCATCCCCAGCGTCAACAACAGTCGGCACGATGAGAACACTCTCATCTGCCTTACTCATCAGGAAGATATCGCCAACTGGATTGCCGAGTACGTTACCATCCGTCAGGTCGAGCTGACCGAGGACAAGACGGAGATAGCTGCGGTTATCGACGAATACATTGCGGCTAACGTCGGGACTCGCGGCTTTGTCCCCACCGAGGGCAATCTGGAAGACGAGTTCACCGTGCCTAACGTAACCACCCTCGTTGAGGCTGGTTATCCGGTGGAGCTGTTCGTCAACCTCTACGCCGAGGCTGATGCTCCCGCTGGTACTGGCTTTGTTCTCAAAATCAAGACTCTGAAGAACGAAGAAACTGGCGAGACCGAGTACCAGGCTCGTCTGGAAACCAGAGACCGCTACCGCTACCGCATCGGCCCATCGGGCGGACTGCTCTCCGACCCCAACACCAAGCCCACTGCCGCTGACCTGATCAGCATTGGCGCGCCGGAGAATATCTTCACCTGCCTGGAGCGTGCCGATAAGGACGAGGCTCTGGGTTCCCACTACGCCCTTTCCGGCGTTACTGGTGATATCGAGTGTGCTACCGATAGCAGGGGCGACCGACGCGACCCCAACGCCCTCTTTGTCCATACCCTGGAGTAAGGGCTGGAAGGTCGGGGTTCGACCAACATATCGGGACGCTGAGGGGAAGCTCTTTCAGTCGAGTGCGGCTATTGTTTCCCCGATTGTGGCTGGTGAGTAACCCTGCCCCCGCGTTAGTAAGCGTTATCTTTCAAACAAGTTACCTTCTCTTTGTTCCCAAAATGATTTCGGGGAGTTTAGAATGGCAAAGAAGCGTTTCCCCTGGGTTGAGGTGCTGGTAATCGTGGCTCTGCTGGCGATTATCTTCTCCGTGGTTCAGCCTAACTTTAGCGAATACGATACCGGAGCCAAAACGGCACTCTGTAGGGAAAACCAGCACAACATCGAGCAGGCAGTTGCTCTGTGGCTGGCATCCAATCCGGGCGAGATAGTCGAGCGCGGCATCGGTGAAGTCGATGAGCGTGCCACCGATGCCTTTGGTGAGGAAATCACCGGAATGCTCCACTACGCCGATACCCACCCCAACGCCGCCGAGCTGGTAGAGCTGGGGCTGGATCCGACGATTCTCTACTGTCCCGAAGTCGGCGACGACGGCTCACCTCTCGGTAGTCACTACTGTTACAAAGACACCGTCGGTACGCTGGAGTGCGCCGTTGATGCCGAAGGCAAGGCGCGACTGCTGACCGATAAAATTAACCCCAACTCCGGTGAGCTGGAGACCTCCGTTAGCTACTTCCACAAGTAGTTGAGGAGGAACCGCCTGAACCGGGCTGTCCGTCGCTACGACCAGGCGGCTGGTTGGTAGTGGTCGGCGGGCTTGGTGGTTGATGGTTGGTGGTATCGTGAACATAAGCGATTTTGCGGGTCGGCCTTTTGGCTGACCCGTATTAGCAGGGGCAAGACAATCCGGCGGTGTCGGAGCAACTGACTGAGAGAAACGTACCCTTTCAGTAGTTTCTAAGCCTTCACACACCTTGACCGTCGCGTGGTTTTGACGTTAAGGCAAGGGGTTTCAACCCCTTGTGGAAGAAGTAATACATCGCGGATTTACAAGGGGCTTAAAGCCCCTTGCCCCATACCAGCTAAATCAATACTTCCGTAAAAATCTCTCGAAACCAGAGACCGCAATGAAAAAAGGCACACGGATTTTAGTAACCGTTTTCTTTCTGCTGGCCGCTTTGGTGGCGGCTCTCTTTGCCCTGTCCAGTGAATGGGATACCGAGGAGCCGCGCCCCGGTGGCTCAGGGGATTACTTCGTCCGTTACGTTGTTGATGGCGATACGTTTTTCGTTGAGGAGCTGGGCAAGATTCGCCTGCTCAACATAGATACGCCGGAACGGGGCGAGACGGGCTTTTACGAGGCGAAGGAACGGCTGGAAGAACTGGCGGGAGGTCGCTGGGTAAGGCTCTATTTCGACGTGGAGCTGCTTGACCGCTACGGGCGATACCTGGCGTGGCCAGAGGTGGACGGGCGAGCAATCTGTCCAATCCTGATTGCGGAAGGACTCGCCAAGCCGCTGTTTATTGAACCAAATACCACCTGGCGGGCAGAAATAGATGCGGCAGTTAAAGAGTTGGCTGAAACAAAGGAAAAATAGTGTTATACTGAGTACGGTTTATAGGGTCGTCATGCGCGTTTGGCGGCTGTTAAGAGAGTGTACGACGGCGGGTTGTTAGCCCGTCGGTTAGTCTTGTTCTGTTTGGTCTCATCTCATTCATGGGCTTCATTAGTAAATGAGGTCTGGTTTTTAGAGAAACTAAGTTTACGAAAACTACCCAGGTGAATCCCGAATAATTCCGGGAAGGAGCATGATATGGCGCAGTCCAACAGCGAAGTTTTTAAGAAGTTTGGCAAGACCTACAAACCCGGTGATATCATCTTTAAGGAAGGCGATATCGGCGACGAGATGTTCATCATCCGGTCGGGTAAAATCGCCATTACCAAGCTGAGTCGCGACGTGGAGACAACGCTGGCTATCCTCGACGCTGGTGAGTTCTTTGGTGAAATGGCGATTATCGATAATCAGCCACGCTCGGCTTCGGCAAAGGCCGAGACCGATGTCGAGGTGATTATCCTCTCCTCGGACATCTTCGAATCCCAGATCACCACCAACCCCAAGCTGATCATGCGGATTCTGCGGAAGATGTCCAATCGTCTCCGCGAGGCTGACGGTAAGATCAAGACCCTGCTATATCGGGATAACTCCTCGCGCATTGTTGGTACACTGATGCTGCTGACCCAGAAGCACGGGGAACCCCAGGTCGGCGGGGGAATCAAGCTCACCACTACCTTTGTTATTACCGAGCTGGTCGGCATGGTCGGTCTGCCTAAGGTCAAGGTGCGGGAAATCCTCGACAGCCTGGTGCAGGCTCGTGTGATGGAGATCAAGGGCGACACGATAATCATCTACTCGCTGGAGCATCTGGAACGCTTCATGAACTACCTGGAGATGAAAGAGCAGTTCGGCGATTCCTAGCAACGCGGCGCGCTGCATCACGCTACTGGGCTTCGCCCAGAAAACCTTGAGCTATCCAGCCGCTCCCGCTGGTCGCTTATGAATATCCTTTCTCCGCTCTCCTCCGAGGTATCGGTTTGGGGTGAGGGACTAATGGCGAGACATCTGGCTTTCTCCGGTGTTTCTGAGCTTTCACATTTCGTACCAGCGGAGAAGTTTTGACTTTAAGACAATGGGCCTCAGCCCCTTGCCGAAATATCGATACGCCGCAAATCTGCAAGGGGCTAAAGCCCCTTGTCTGAGCTAAGTCGCAGAGAAGTTAACATTTGTTCAGACACCTCAAAGGACAGAGATGAACAAGGCTGGTAAGAAGGTTTTGGTAACCCTGCTGATCGCCGCTGTGGCGATTGTCTTTACCTTCGTGCTGAGTCTGACTGGCTCCTTCGAGGACTTCGAGCTGTCCACCCTCCGCGCCCGGGTGCGGGCAAAGGGACGCAGCTTCCCCGGCTCTGAGAGTCCCGGAGTCAAGGTTCCCGGTATCTGTATTATTGATATTGACGACCGCAGTCTCCTTCCGCCGGAGCAGGAGGGACTGGGGCGATTCCAGGACTGGACGCGGGAATACTACGCTCAGGTTATCGGGCTGATTGAAGCTGCCAATCCCGCCGCCATCGCCTTCGATATTCACTTCTTCGAGCCGGCGGGCAATCCCGACTTCCCCCGCATCAGCCGTACCTTGCTCGAAGAAACGGAGAAAACTGAGGAGCTGACCAGCTACCTTGCCGCTCACGACGAGGATACCCTTTTTGCCAAAGCGTTGTCGAAGACCGACGACGTGATTCTGGGAATCTCGGCGGTGGACGCCAGCAGTACGGACCAGCTCCGCCAGGAACAGGTGCTGGCGAATCCCTTCGATAAACTCGCGCTGACTCTGTCAAAACAGGCTCGGCGGCAGATATATCTCTTCTCCGGCTTCCATCCACCGATTAAACCTCTCACCGAAAACTCCCACATGCTGGGGCATACGATTATGCACCCGGAGGACGAGGTCATCTGGCGGATTCCGCTGATTATTCAGGGGGAATACCGGGGTCCAAACGATGCTCTGGCTTTTCCGGCGATTTCTCTGGCAGCCGTTGCCACGGCAAAGGGCGTTCCTATCGAGGAGATTACCTTCGACCCTGAGGTCGGTATCTACCTGGGCAGGCGATTTTTGATTCCGACCACGCCGAACGCCGAACTGGTACTCAACTACCTGGGGCCGTCGGGGCAGTCCGAGGAGGGCAGCTTCCGCTACTTCTCCTTTGCCGACCTCCAGTACCTGGCAATTCGCGACGACATGACCGCCAGAGAGAAGGCCGGGCAGATCTACGACAACTTCCATAATCAGGTTGTCCTGATAGGCGGAACCGCCGGCAGCCTCTTCGACTTCATCTCCTCACCCTACTCCAACGCCTACCCCGGAGTAGAGATTCACGCCACGGCGATTGCCAACATGCTCTCCGGCAACTACCTCACCCGCCTCGACTCCACGCTCTCGATACTTCTCTTCATTGCCCTGACCCTTCTGGTCTGCTTCCTGGTCAGTTACCTGCGCTGGTGGCTGGCGGCACCGATTGTCGTCGTTCTCCTCATAGGTTATGTGCTGGCAGCCTTCTGGCTCTTCAATACCCAGAATATCTGGCTGGAGCTTGTCCGCCCCGGTATTGGTATGGTCGCCGGATTACTCGCCGTGGTCGGCTATCACTACGTCTTCGAGCAGCGCAGCAAGCGCAAAATTAAGAACACCTTCCAGCACTACGTCTCGCCAGCGGTTGTCGAGCAGATGATCGACAATCCTGAACTGATGAAGCTGGGCGGCGACAAGCGCGAGCTGACCGTTATCTTTACCGACGTGAAAGGCTTCACCTCGATTTCAGAGATGATGGAGCCAGCGGCACTGGTCAAGCTGATGAACGACTACCTGACCCCGATGGCGGACATTATCTTCGAGCAGAACGGTACCGTGGATAAGTTCATCGGCGACGCGGTGATGGGACTCTTCGGCGCGCCGATTCCCCTCAAGCATCACGCCGATGCCGCCTGCCACGCCGCTCTGGAGATGATCAGCCGCCTGAAGAAGCTCAACGTCGATTGGGCGAAGCTCGGTCGCCCGGAGCTTGCCATGCGGATTGGCGTTAACTCCGGTCAGATGATCGTCGGCAATATGGGTTCTCGAAGCCGCTTCGACTACACCGTCATGGGCGATAACGTCAACCTCGGCGCGCGGCTGGAGCCGCTCAACAAGGTCTTCGACACCAGTATCATCATCAGCGAGTTCACCCGCAAACGCCTCGTGGACAGCTTCATCCTGCGGAACCTCGGCTCCTTCCGGGTCAAAGGCAAAAACGAGCCGGTGGTCTGTTACGAACTAATCGGACTAGGTACTCCCGATGACCGCACCGCCGACCTGCTGGAGCGTTTCGCCGGAGGCATGTCGCTATTTAACAAAGCCGACTTCAAAGGTGCCTTCGAATACTTCAAAGACCTGACCGCCGACTTCCCCGAAGACGGCCCCAGTAAATCCTACCTGACCCAGGTGCGCGCGCTCTACGCCAACCCGCCAGGAGACGACTGGGAGCCGATCCACACCATGCTGGCAAAATAGGCAACCAGCTTGAAGCTGGACACAGCTTCGCGGCTGGCAATCACTTCAGTTTACAGGTGAGTTCCCGCGTTCGGTGTCAACTAAGCCGGACTGTCCGTCGGCAGGCAACCAGCTTGAAGCTGGACACAGCTTCGCGGCTACAAAGATAGTCTGACAGCGATTATTCCCGCGTATCCGCCCTCTTCGCTTGCTACTCCTTTCCCCCTCTCCCCCCTGGGGAGAGGTCTGGGGTGAGGGGCTAACCGCAGAAAACTTTCGTAGAGGTTGCAATAGCTCATCCTGTGTTACTAATCCAAATCAAAAAGGACTCGAACAACAATTATGTCCCTATTCTACCGACTGCTTCTGGCGTTCCTGATAGCCGACTACCCTCTCCAGACCGCCGGAATCTTTCGACTGCGCTACGAAAAAAGCTGGGGAGTCTTTGTTCACGCCGGGATTCACCTCGTCGTAACCCTGCTGCTCTGCCTGCCCTGGCTGGGTAATCTCTGGTTCGTTGGCGGGGTGATTGTGGTGCAGATTGCCCACGGCTTCTTCGACATGATCGAAAAGAAGACCCTCTGGGCGTTCATCGGCGATCAGCTTTTCCACACCGCCACCCTGGCTGGACTGGCACTCATCTTCGCCGACATGACCCCGGCAGGCTGGCTTCCCGCCTGGCTGGAGCGGCTCTGGGCCGATGATTACCTCATCAACCTGCTCAGTGGCATCCTGATGGCGACCTACGCCTCGGCAATTTTTATCTGGTTCGCCAACAAAACCATGCGGAAAAGTTTTCAGCGCAAACTCTTCACCGAGTATTACCGTTACAGCTTCATGTTCAGCGCGCTGACGGCCTTCGTCGGCGTGGTGCTGGCGGTGCAGCTCAACCCCCTGTTCCTGCTGCCCGGACTGGTTCCGGCGGTGTACTTTATCTATCGGGGCAGGCGGAGTAACGAGGACGACGGCAGCTTTGACGGAGCCTTCAAGCTGGACTACCTCTGGGCGATTCTGGCAGGAGTCTGCTGGGGACTGGTCGTCAGCCTGAAGCTCTATATCTAGTTCTTGTGGAGAAGCGGCACGTGTTTACCGGAATTATCACCGAGGTTGGAACGGTTCGCTCGCTGGTTTTCGGCGGCGTGGCGCGGCTGGAGCTTACGGCTCCGCTCTCCGCGAAAGGGCTGGCGGTGGGCGGTTCCGTGGCGGTCAACGGAGCCTGCCTGACGGCGGTGGAGGTTAGCCCCGACGGCTTCATTGCCGAGGCAATGAGCGAGACCCTGACGAAAACCAATCTCGGCAAGCTGACCGCTGGGGCGAAGGTGAATCTGGAGTCGGCTCTGCAACTGGGAGCGCGGCTGGACGGACACCTGGTGGCTGGTCATGTGGACGGCACAGTCCGCCTGACCGAGAAACGACCAGAAGGCTCGGCGTGGCGGCTGGAGCTACTCCTCGAAGACGAGAAGCTGGCGCGGTACATCGCACCAAAAGGCTCGGTAACGCTGGACGGTGTCAGCCTCACCGTGATTGAGGCTGGAGCCAGACGCTTCTCCGTCGGCGTGATTCCCCACACCATCTCCGTAACGACCATCGGCGAGATGACCCCGGGGCGGCTGCTCAATCTGGAGGTTGACCTGCTGGCTCGCTATCTTGATCGCTTACAATCAAGCCAGGGCATGAACCGAGGAACCTTCGACAACTACTAGAGACTGTCGCAAAACGCCTTTATGGCGTATAAGCATCTTAACTCGTTATTTGCTACATCAATGTAGGGCGGGGATTTTAATCCCCGCCGCGAGATGAGCGAAGCTCATCTTCTGAAAAACATGTTTTCGCAGTAGCCCCTACCAACATGAGCATTGACCTGACAAAATTTTACAAGATAGCCGTTGGCATCTTCCTCTTTCTGTTGATGGGGACGATTTTCAGCGTCGCCTGTGGCGAAAACGAGGAAATCCCCGCTGACAATACCGCCACAATTGAACCACCTGAGGTTGCCGAGAGCTTCGCGGATATTCTGGCGGGCAGAGAATTGACGGCGGAACTGAAAGCTCGCCTTGAAGAGTTGGTATCAGAGAACACGGCAATACTCCGCCAGCTTGCAGGGCGGGTTCAGAGTGATGAACTGACTCCGCAGGAAGCCGACGGTGAGTACAACAACTGGCTGGTCGAAGCTGCCGCAGCGGAGGGCTTAACGCGGGAACAACTGGAGCGGCTACTCCTCGGCGCGGTCGGTGGACGCTACTAGGCTAACCGCTTATCATACTACAAGTTACGGGGACACGGCGTGCCGTGTCCTTCTAAAATAAGTAAGAGAGGTTGAACGATGCTCAGTGTGGTTGGGGAGTTGTTACTGGAGAGTCTGGGCGAAAACGCGAACAGCCTGCTCGCCTGGGAGCTGGCGGAGCCGGAGCTGCTCCATCGCCTGACAGCGCGGGTTGACAGCCTCAGTTGGATAGAGGACGACCTCACCCGCCTGCAAGCCGGGGATGGTCTTCGCGGTGAGCAGCGGGCGTTTCCCGCAGAGCGGGAATGGGAGCTTGTCCTGCTTCGCCTGTCGAAGGATCGGGAGCGGGGACGGCGGATGCTCGCCTGGGCGGCGGCGCACCTGTCCGACGATGGCGAGCTGCACTTTGCCGGGGAGAACCAGCGAGGAATCAAGGGCTTCGGCAAAACCCTGCGCGCGCTTTTTGAGGAAGTCGAGAATGTAAGCCGGGGGCATTGTCGCCTCTGGAGATGCCGTCGTCCACTGGCGGTTTCAACTCCGCCAACCGAGCCGGAGGCCGCCTACGAGGTCGAGGGCATCGGGACAATCTACACCCAGCCCGGGGTATTCTCGTGGAAGCGACTCGACCGGGGAACCGAGGCTCTGCTCCACTGGCTGCCGAACGACTACACCGACCTGCGGGTGCTTGACCTGGGCTGCGGAGCCGGAGTGCTGGCACTGACAATGGCAAAGCACGGGGCGGGTGAGGTGGTGGCAGTGGACTCCTCGGCCCTGGCGGTGGAGTCGGCTCGCCGAACGCTGGCGGACTACCCCAACGCCACGGTGCTGGCCTCCGATGTGGGAGACGACCTTGCCGACTCCTTTGACATCGTCATCAGCAACCTGCCCGTACACGAGGGGACGCAGCCAACCCATCGCCTCGGCGAGCGATTCATCGAAGCCAGTCATCGCCTGTTGTCCGACGATGGCGAGCTGTGGGTGGTCTATCAGGAGCGGCTGCCCTTCGAGGAAACGCTGCAACGGTACTTCAGCGAGATTGACTGGCTCGACGCGCCCCGGGGCTACACCGTGGCGCGGGCGGTGAAGGGATAGGCGGAGTTGGAGGCTATGATTGTATAGCAGGGCGGACACATAGGTCCGCCCCTACAAAACCTGGTGTAGTCTTATCTCCATTTACGAAGGAGTAAACAAAGCCGACCTTCAAGGTCGGCTTTTCTGGTAGCTACATCTTCTGGGTTGTTGAGGGTATCAGGCGTTGAGCAGACCGATGATCCAGCCAGCCCAGCAGAGGACGACCAGTCCGCCCCAGAAGATTGCCTTAGGGGCAATCAGCTTTGCCTCCGGGGTCAGGGCGCGGCGGATGAAGCCGAACAGCGAAGCCAGCCAGCCCAGAAAGCCAATCACAACAACAGCGGACCAGAGAGACATCCCGCGTCCTCACTTTTGGTTGCTAGAGGTTGCCGTACTGGACGAAGGTGAAGGGCTGACTCAGCAGTTCGGCGGCGAAGTCCCGCAGTTCCTCAGCGGTGAGGGTGTCAATCCGCTGGGCGAAGTCATCGGCGAAGCCATAGCCCAGCCCAGCCAGCTCGTAGTTGGCGGCCTCGGAGAGACGGTCGGCAGCGGTGGCAAGGTCATAGACGAAGCGGCTGACCTTGAGCATCGTCTTGCCACGCTGTAGCTCCTCGGCGGGAACCAGCTCGCGGGCGATCAGGTCAAGCTCCCGCTGGACGATCTCGGCAGCCCGCTCGACCTTCCCCGGCTCCGTTCCCAGGTAGATGGCGAAGGCTCCCGGCTCGCGCGAGTACTGCCCGAAGGCGTGGACGGCGTAAACCAGCCCCTCGCCACGCAGGTAGGAGTGCAACCGTCCGTTGGGCAGATAAACCCCGGAGAGGACGGAATCGAGGAGGTACATGGTGTAGGTCTCGCTATCGCCGAGGGCGTAACCGGGCCAGAACCAGCAGAGGACGGTCTGTTCCCGCTCCGTCGGCACGGTAATGCTTTGCTCCTCGGTGGAGAAGTCGGGACTGCCAACGGCAGTCGGTTTGACGCTGCTCCGGGGCAGGTCGCCCCAAAGCTCCTCCACCTGCTGACAAAGCTCAACGGAGTCCACATCGCCACTGACCAGGAGGATGATTTCCTCTGGGTTGTGTAGTTCCTCGTAATAACGGAGCAGGTCGTCGCGCTCCAGAGCGAGCAGCGACTCCTTTTCACCGGTATAGGGATGACCGTAGGGATGCTCGCCGAAGAAGGTCTTCCTCACCAGGCGGAACGCCTGAGTGAAGGCATCGTCCTGCTGGGCGACCAGCTCTGCCAGCATCTTCTCTCGTTCGATCTCAACCCGCTCGGAGGGGAAGGTGGAGTTGCGCAGGCAGTCGGTGATTAGCTCCAGTGCCAGAGGCGCGTCCTCGCTCAGAACTTTGGCGAACAACTGGGTGCTGTCCCGACCAGCGGTGGAGTGAATGTACCCGCCCCGCTCTTCCAGAGTAAGGTTGATTTCCTCGTTCGTCCGACCCTCTGTTCCGCCGAGGAGCAGTCTTGCGGTCAGGTTCATCGCGCCAGCCTCGCCGGGATGTTCCGCCCGCAGACCGCCATCAACGATGGCACCGACGGTGGCACTACCGAGGCTGTGGTCTTCCAACACCATCAGCCGCAGACCGTTGTCCAGGGTGAATAGCTCAATCGCGCCGCCCTCGCCACCCTCGTAGAGGTCGAACTCCCAGGTCGCCGGATAATCCACCGCCAGCTCGTTATCCTTCGAGTGATCGAAGCGATTCAGAGGATTAACTAGTGCAGTTGGTGAACCCTGATAGACGAAGTAGCTGTCCCGCTCTCCGGGAGTTACGGTGCCAAGCGACTTTTCCCACTCAGCGTAGCCGACCTTCTCAGCCGCCAGACCACTTTCGATAAGCTCCAGCTCCTCACCGAAGAAAGCCGGGTCGAACTCGCCGGCGGAGCTGGGCCAGAGGACGGTAACGAAAAGGTTGTCCGGCGAGAAGTATTTTCGAGCTGCCGCCCGCGCCTCTTCGGCGGTTACATTCTGGCAGCCCTCAACGTAGCGGGTGGAGAACTCCAGATCACCCAGCAGGGCGGAGTCGCCAAGCTGGTCGGCCTGGTCGGTCAGCTCCTCGTTGTAGAAGAGATAACTGGCGAGGAAGCCGTTCTTCACTCGTTCAAGCTCTTCATCGCCCAGAAGCTCATCGCGCATCGCCATCACTTCGTCGTAGGCGACCGCGTACGCTTCGGCGAGCTTCTCCGGCTCCGTTGCCAGATAGACGGTGAAGCTGCCGGCGTCGTAGGTGGGGGTATGGCTGGAGACATCCACCGAAGAGACCAAAGCGCGTTCCTCACGAAGAGCCTGATAGAGGCGGCTTGAGCGTCCGTGGGAGAGAGCGTTCATCAGAATATCCAGCGGGTAAAGCTCCTCCGCCCAGAGGGGAACCGTGCGGAAGCCGAAGGCGAGCTGGACGGTGTCGAAGGTGCTGTACTCCACGCTGTAGCGCGGCCCCATCAACGGCTCCTGCGAAGGAATGGTCGGTGGCTCAATCCCCGACGGCTCCGCCTGACCAAACTCGGCCTCTACCTTGGCGATCATCTCCTCAGCAGAGAGGTCGCCCGCCACCACTACCACCATGTTGTCCGGGGTGTAGCGTTCGCCGTAGTAGTCCCAGAGGTCTTCCTCGCTGATGTTGAGGAACATATCAGGATAACCGAGGATGGGATCGGAGACCGGGCTATTGGGGTAAATGGTGTGGAGGAAGCGATAGTAAAGCCGGGTCGGTGCCTCGTCGTTGTTCATGTTGATCTCTTTGGTGATGATCCCCCTCTGGCTGGTAATCACCTCGTCGTTGAAGTCCTGCCGCAGCAGGGTCTCCGCCATCAGCTCCACCAGGCTGTCGAAGAACTCCACCGTCGTAACCTGGTGATAGCAGGTGGTGGTCTTCGAGGTCCAGGCGTTGGAGGCTCCGCCGAGGGATTCATCCCAGATGTTAATTTCTTCTTTAGACAGCGTGGTGGTGGCATCGCCGTGGAGATGCTCGTAGAAGTGGCTGATGCCGGCACCCTGATACTCGCCTTCGTAGGCTCCGCCAGTGCGGACGTAAACCCGTACCGTCGCCGTGGGGCTGGAATGGTTCTCCAACGCGACCACAACGAGGCCGTTGTCGAGTTCCTGGCGCACGACTCGCTGTGCCAGTACCGCGCCGGAAAGGGTTAGAATCAGCAGAAGCAGCACAAGTCGGTTGAGAGAGCGCATAGGGGTTTCCTTTTGAAAATGAAAATGCCTGAAAGAACGGCGGTCATTATACCCCAGATTGGCAGCGGACTGTTACTCAAAGCAAAAAACCCTCCAATCGTGCTACGATTGCTGAATATCGTAGCACGATTTTACGGTAGAACTCCTGATGGTTGCCGTTTCGCCAACTATATCGTAGAGTACCCCGTGAGTTTGCCTAACAGAGGAAGCGGTCGTGGAGAGTAAAATCACCGAGAAAACAAAGAACCATCGAGGAATCCAGCCGCTGCGCTGCCCCTACTGCGGACGGCTTTCCTATCCAACCCGCGCCCAGCCGCGAATCCGCTGCTCGTGGTGCGATCAGGGCTTCAACATCCAGCCCCACAGCACGGCTCCCTGGTACGAGCAGACAATCAAAGACCTCAACCACGCTCTGGCGGTCAAGGGCGACCTGCTGCTGGCGTATCACAACCTGGGGCTGGCTTATAGCGAAATTGGTCAGTATGAGCAGGCTATCACTGTCTTTGAGAAGGAGTTACAACTCTCCCCGGACGACACCGACACCTATTATCTGCTGGGGATGGTGTACGCCACTGCCACCACCAACTACCAGCAAGGGATAGAGAACCTCAATAAATACCTGGAGTTACGCCCACGGGCGGCGGAGCGTACCCAGGTGTTTGGGATGCTCCGGCGACTCACCAAACTCAGCCGCGAGCAGGCGAAGTAATCTCACAACCCATGAAACCCAATTCTGTTACAGCTATAGACTGGCTCTGCTTCGACCTGGGCGGAGTTCTGCTCGACGACCGCCAGACCCTGCCAGCAATGGTGCGACTGGTGGCGGAGGTTGTCGGCTGCGACCTGGAACAGGCTTGGCAGGTACGCCGTCGGGAGGGTTCTATCCTGGCTACACTGCGGGCTTTCTGTGCCAGCGGAGAAGAGGCCGAGAGGCTGATTCTGCGGTACAGAGAGGGAATCGCTCAGGTGCCGGAGGCTCTCGGCTCGGAACCCTATCTCGATGTAGAACCAGCTCTGAAGCGGCTTTCTCGCCACTACCGTCTGGCTCTGGCAAGCAACACGCCGGGTACGGCCCGTCCCTGGCTCGACAGATACAACCTCGGCGGCTACTTCAGCCATCTCCACCTTGCCGATGAGGTCGGCTATCAGAAGCCTCAGGCGGAGTTCTTCGCCTCACTGCTGAAACAACTTGGTGTTACGGCGGACAGAGCGGTTATGATCGGCGACCGAACAGACACCGACTGCGCTCCGGCTCTGGAGGCGGGAATGTCGGCGGTGTTGATTCGCCGCCACAGCCGCGACCTGCCCAACTACGATACTATTCGGGGAAAACTCCTCGGCGAAATCGCCGACCTGAGGGAGCTGACATCGCTTCTATTCTCAACCTCTCCGCCCAAAGAAAGCCAGAACTAATGGAGATGAACAGAATAAAGCGGTTGGCCCCGAGGTTTCTAAGAAAAAAACTCCGGCGGCTCCTGGGGATGCTGGCAATTCCCCTGCTTCTTGCCGATGGCTCCTGGCTCTACCTTCGTCCTCCCGTGGAGAACCTTCACGGTCCACCACTGTTGCTAGTTCACGGCTGGGCGGCAAGCTCTGGAACCTGGGGAGCCGGAGACAATCTGGCAGAGGATCTGACCAATCGCCGCTACGCGGTCTGGCGGCTGGACTGGAGCGAGAGTCCCCGCCTGCGAAGAGAGGCGTGCGACCTGGGGCGATTCCTCGTGGATGCCGGGTACTCGATTCAGGACTCCGTCGGCGAGATTGCCGCTGGCATTGCCGCCGTGGCGAGCCTGAGCGGAGACCGCCCAATCACCGTGGTTACCCACAGCACGGGGGGACTGCTGCCCCTGGCTCTGTTCAACGACCCGGCGTTCGTGGAGGAGTTTTCCGAACCACTGGGGCGGATAAGAGACCTGCCACTGACCTTCGACCGAGAGATGGTGGAGCGGGTGGTGATGCTCGCCGTACCAACCCACGGAGCAACGGGAGCGGGAAATCGCCTCTTCTTCATCCCCGCCTGCCTGCCCGGCTATTCGGATTATCTGGTGGGGCAGTTGCTGCTCCACGACCACGGCGGCCCCGACGGCAAGCCCTACATTGACTACCTGCGCCAGCTACCCCTCGATTCCGAAGTTGACTGGTTCACCGTCTGGAGCCGGGACGATACCTTTATCATCAATACCGAGCCGCCGCTGCCCCTGTCCGTGTGGCAGGAGCCGGAGCAGTACCGAAGCAATCAAATCGAGATTACCACGCCGGACATCGGCCACATGGCTGTCAAGAGCGACGACCGCGCCTGGATGGATTACCTGCCGATTTTGTTCCCCCTGATTGATTTAGAGGAGCTTGAATTACCAGCGGAGAGCGGTGGCGAAAAGTAGTGAATGAAGACCGTTGACAAACGCCACCAGTTGAGCTAACATGCCCTCCCTTGACTGTGCAATCATTCATTTTTACGGACGGAGGCTGTCATGCCAAAAAGAACCTATCAACCAAGTAAGATCAAGCGTAAGCGGCGGCATGGCTTCCGCAGTCGGATGAGTACCAAGAACGGTCGTCGGGTACTGGCGCGTCGTCGCGCTCGTGGTCGGGGTCGTCTCAGCCATTAAGCTGTCTCTTTGTATTCGCAAAGCCGCCCCGCTAAGGGCGGTTTTGTGGTAATGTCAGGCAGCCGTCTGGACAGGTCTGCCAGCAGTCGCGTAGAAATTGCGCGAGATGCTCATTACCGCTGATTGTTCACAGGTGTTTCATCGCCGCAGAACCAACTGTTTATCAATAGATTATCGCCAATAACAGTCCACTATCAGGTGATTATCCGCCATCTTAAACATCTTAAAATGCAAGAGAATCAAAAACCCACTAAGAAGAACTTCCCGCGAAGCAGTCGGCTGACTCGCTCCGCTGATTTTCGTCGTCTCTTCCGTCGGGGACGACGGTTGAACCGGGGGCAGTTAACTTTGGTCTGGCTGACCAGAAACGTGGAGGAACAACGCTTTACCCCGGTCGCCAGCCGGAAAGTCGGCAACGCGGTACGGCGCAACCGCCTCCGTCGTCGACTCAAGGAGCTGTACCGCCTGCACCGTCATCACCTGCCGGCGAAGCTGCACTTCGTCTTTATCACCCGACGGGGAGCCGCCGAACTGTGCTGGAACGAACTACGAGAGGTCGTCTTCGAGCTTTGGCAGGAAGCCGGGCTAATCGCCGAACACCCAACAACCTAAACTGACTGAAGAGCATGAAATGGCTAAAATACAAGAAGATACCACACGGCTACTGCGCGAAGCACGCCAGCTCACCGGCTACCGCTTTCGCAACAGTAAGTTGATTCTCGCCGCCCTGACCCATCCCTCCTATCGCTTTGAGAATCAAGGAGTTGACTACGACTACGAGCGACTGGAGTTCGTCGGCGATGCCATCCTCGACCTGGTAATCGCCGAGGAGCTGTGGCTCGATCCTAAAAAAGCCGACGAGGGCGAGATGACCCGTCGTCGCTCGGACCTCGTAAGTGGAAAAAACCTCTCCCTGGTAGCCAGAGAGTTTGGGCTGGGCAGGCTGCTGCGCTTTGGCAAGGGAGAAACCGCCACTGGTGGAGCCAACAAAGACTCTATTCTGGAAAACGCCCTGGAGGCTCTGATCGGCGCAGTTTTCCTCGACGGCGGGTACAAAAAAGCGGCGCGTTTTATTCTGAACAAGCTAGAAATCCGCCCCCAGCCGACGACATCTCGGCAAAATCCCAAGAACACCCTCCAGGAGCTTTGCCACCAGAAAGGCCTTCCGCTACCCCAATACAAAACAACGGAGAAAGGCCCGGCTCACAATCACCAGTACCACGCCACGGTTTACGTGAACAACAGACCGCTGGCAAAGGGAAAAGCCAGAACCAGAAAAGGAGCCGAGGCCGCCGCCGCCAACCTGGCTCTCAGCAAACTCTAACCAGCTTGAAGCTGGACACGCTTTCGCGGCTGACCACCCTGAACAGCAAACGCCAACTTCCGCGTACACACTCCCGTGGTCGCTCTACAGTCTCCCTCCGCCCCCCTCTGGAGGGTCGTCCCGCATACCTGGGTGAGGAACTAACACCAGACGTTGCCAGCTTGAAGCTGGACACGCTCCCGCCGGTCGCTCGGCTATTTTGATTTGGGATAATCACCTGGTTATGGACTGCACTTGAGCGATAACACCTTGATATATCGTCCGTTATGCCGCACGGCTGTGTTCACGTCAGAAGAAGCGAAAAGTGGCAGGGGCGTGGCTTTGTCGTCAGGCTTCAAGTGTACTAGCAAGATGATTATTGCTGCCAGTTCGGTGGCGGCGAAGCATCTGCGAATAGTCAGCGGTAGCGAAAATGTTTTTGCTCAAGAGCCGTAGTCTTCTTATCTCTAACTGCTGTAATATCAGCACGATGCTATCAAAAAAGGCAGGGACGGCGGTGGGATACTTTCAGGTTTTCTGGACGAAGGTCAGGACTGTGATACAACACACCGCGCTACCAAGAAATAATTCCAGAAATCCGCTATACTGCCCTTGAGTAATGTAGCCGAGAGGTGAGTACCAATGACTAATCAACACGAGGTTCACGTCGAGCTAGCCGGGATTACGCTGGATCCACGCAGCAAATCCCCGGTCATCCTGCTGCGTGATGAGTCCGAGGAACGCGTCCTGCCCATCTGGGTTGGTCCCTTTGAGGCCAACGCGATCATCGCCGAGCGCGAGCATCTCCCCGTCCCCCGTCCGCTGACCCACGACCTCTTCAAGCGGGTGGTGCTGTCTCTGGGACACAAAATCCAGCGTTTGGTGATCACGTCGGTCAAGGACAACGTTTATTACGCCGAGCTTCATCTGGTCGGAAACGATGGCGAAACGGTGGTTGACTGTCGCCCTTCCGACGGTATCGCTCTGGCACTGCGCTTTAACGCCAAAATCTACGTGAACGAAGAGGTGCTGCTCCACGAAGAGAGCAAGCAACACGCCGAGCTGCTAAACCTGGATTCGCTGTCAAACTTCATCGATAACCTCTCCCCGGACGACTTCGAGAACCAGTAGCGCGACTATCCACACGAAGAAAAACAAGGGGCAGGTTCGCCTCTTGTTTTTTATTTTTATAACAATAGCTGGTTATTTTAGCTATCCGGGCCGAACAAAGCCTTTATCCAACCCATCGTGGTTTCTCCAGCAGAAGCCGGGGGGATTTCAATAGGGCTGTCGCTGTTCTGTGGCTCAGGCGTGTCGCGACTGTCAAAATCGTAGAAGTTATCGTCGGTATCGTAGCCATTTCCTTCGTTTTCGTCGTGTTGATAGGCACTTTTTCGCTCAAAGGACTCACCCTCAGCGGGTGATCCACAGGAGCTACCCTCGTAGTAACCGCTGGTTGGACTCCCCCAGCCCATCGCGTCAATCAACTCGCCGTTCAGGTAGAGCTTAAAGCCGCCGTCGGGATAGCCAAAGTAGAGCAGCTCGCTGATCAGGTCTGGCTCCGGCCAGTCCTCTGGCCACGCAGCGTCATCCACAATCGAGATTAGATAAAATCCGTAACCGTCTATCTGACCATCGAGGTAAACCGAATCATCGCCCTGGTCGGAATCAAGATAACAACTCGCGAATGAAATCGCCGATTCCGTCGGATTGTAAAGCTCGATGAAGGGCAGCTCTCCTTCGCCGGGATTAGCCAGAACCTCGGAGATAACCAGGTGGTCAGCGGTGTTATCGGTGGGCATTGCCAGCCCGGCGGACGCGGTAAAAAGCAGCACGAGCGGCACAAGCAAACGCCCCCGACCAGGTCGGGTTCTACCGAAACAACGTAAACGCTTGCTACTCAAGCTCACTTAGCCTTCCATTCCCGACTATCTATATCGGGTATCTACCAAAAACCTCCGCCGGATACCCAAATAAACCAAACACTGACACCTCCGAACACTTGGTAATATAGCTAAAAAAGACTCCGTCGTCAAGTAACCGCGTTGACTAAATCCACCTTTTAGTGGTAGAATACCCGCTGTTACAGTGTTAGGGTGGTCTTCGGAGGCTTAATGGAAATGCCGCAAATTGAGTTGGTCATCATCAACAAACTGGGATTGCACGCTCGACCTGCCTCGCTTTTTGTCCGGGTGGCTCAAAAGTTCGAAGCGGATATTTTTGTTTCCCTGAAGAACAAGCCCAACTATGAGGTCAACGCCAAAAGCGTCATGGGCGTAATGACTCTGGGAGCAGCGTCGGGAACGGCTATCACTGTACGCGCCGAGGGACTCGACGCGGAACGGGCACTGCGCAGCCTCCAGCTCCTGGTGGAAAAGCGTTTCCTCGAAGACTATCGCAAGAAGAACAATCGCAGGAAGACCAGCGTCAAATAAAGGCACGTGGATAGTACCGCTTTTACATTCATGCCACGCGATCCCCGTGCCGCAGTTCAAGCTGCGGCTTTTGTTTATCGTTATCGCACCTACTGCTGGGAGAATTGATGTTATACAAGGGCATCGCCGTCTCCGGTGGAATTGCCATCGGCACCGTCTTTAAACCCAAGCTGGAGTACCTGGGTGTCGGACGCGATCAGGTTGACGACCCTGCGGTCGAGATAGTCCGCTTTGAGGTGGCTCTGAAAACAGCGCAAGACCAGCTAACCCGGCTGATTGAAAAGCTCAAGGCCCAGGATCAGGTAACCGAAAGCCAGATCGTTGAAACCCAGTTGATGATGTACGACGACTCGACGCTTAACGATGGGGTTCGAGAGGCGATTACCAGGGAAAAGTGTTCCGCCGAGTTTGCCGTCAGCCTGCTGATAGACCATTACGTGGCGACCTTCTCCAACATGGAGGATGAGTACCTGCGCGGGCGCGTCGCCGACGTGCGGGACATGGGCGAGCGGCTGCTGCGCATTTTGATGGGCAAGCGGGAACGCCGTCTGGATCGGATTAAGGAGCGATTGATCATCGTCGCCCACGAGCTGTCTCCCTCCGACGCGGCGCAGCTTGACCCCAAAAAGATTCTGGGACTGGCGGTGGATGTTGGCAGCACAACCAGCCACACCGCGATTATCTCCCGGGCGTTGGAGATTCCGGCGGTGGTCGGGCTGGGCAACTTTTCACGGCTGGTGGAAAACAACGATGTCCTGATTCTCGATGGTCGCAACGGACTGGCGATCTTAAATCCGGCTCCTGAACTCATCCGGCGATACAAAAAAGTACAAAAAAACGAGCTTGCCAAGAGCCGCTCTCTGGCGAAGCTAAGGAAACTCCCGGCGGAAACAAAGGACGGCTTCCAGATTGAGCTTGCCGCCAACATCGAGCTGCTCTCGGAGATAGACACCGTCAGCGAACACGGCGCGCAGGGAATCGGCCTCTACCGCACCGAGTTCCTCTATCTCAACCGCGACGACATCCCCGATGAAACCGAGCAGTTCGAGGCGTACACCGTCGTTGCCCGGCAGCTCGCGCCGCAGCCCGTGGTCATCCGCACTGTGGATATTGGTGGCGACAAGTTCCTCTCCCACCCCGATGTCCCCGTGGAGATGAACCCCTATCTGGGCTGTCGGGCGATTCGCTTCTCCCTGGAACGACCGGACACCTTCAAGGTACAGCTTCGGGCTATCCTCCGCGCCAGCGCGTCGGGGAATGTGCGGCTGATGTTCCCGATGATTTCTTCGCTCCAGGAACTTCGCCGAGCCAAAGTAATCCTCGAAGAATGCCGGGAAGAGCTGCGAGAAGAGGGACACCCCTTCGACCCGGAGATGGAGGTTGGCATCATGGTCGAGGTTCCCTCCACGGCTACTCTGGCAGACCTCTTCGCCCGTGAGGTGGACTTCTTCTCCATCGGCACTAACGATCTGATTCAATACACCCTTGCCGTTGACCGTGGCAACCAGGCCATCGCCGACCTCTACGAACCCTTCCATCCGGCGGTTCTCCGATTGTTAAGGCGCATTGTTACCGCCGGGCATAACGCCGGAATCTGGGTCGGACTATGCGGACAGATGGCAGCCATGCCTCTGGCAATTCCCTATCTGATCGGTCTGGGGATTGACGAGCTGTCAACCTCACCGGTTGATATTCCAATTACCAAAGCCACCATCCGGGCGATTAACTTCAGCGAGGCCAGCGAGCTGGCGGCGGAGCTGATTAACCTCGCCACGGCCGATGAGATTAAGCAACGCCTGCACGCCGCAGTCCCCGAAGAAATTAAACGATACATCGAGACAGAGCCAATTCCTACTGAATCGGAAGAGTCCCTGGAGAAGCAGGCGTAAGGATTTAGAGTTACCTTGCAATACACAAACAGCCGACCTTAACGGGTCGGCTGTCTTCTTATGCCAGCAAAGGGCGGACACCAATTCATCGAGAAAAGTTCCGCCCCTACCAGCGCATTCTAAACATTCGCGAGGTTTAGCCACCTTCTCCCCTCTGGGGGGAAGGGAAGATTTTGGGGCATCAGCAAAGGCTTGAGGTTTATGTAGGGCAGGCATTTTAATGCCTGCCGCAAACAGGGGAAGCTCGCCTTCTAAGCAAAACAGCGAGAGAGCGGCGGGGATTAAAATCCCCGCCCTACATTTCTGTCTCTACCCTGATTAGTGATGCAAATCAGCCGACCTTAACGGGTCGGCTGTTTTCTTTGACATAGCTATCTCTTAGAGTGCCTGCACACTGAGGACGGCGTTGGTGTCGGCATCGAGCAGAACCTCCGCCACCTCCTCGACCTCTTCATCATCGCCTTCGCCCACGGTCTTGGCGTAATAGACCCAGGCGGTGTTGTCGGTATCGGCGTACTCATCTTCTACATCGTGGGAGACAAACAGCTCCCGCCACTCGTAGTCATCCGCCGTGATTCCAATCCCCAGAACGGCGGCATTGGCAGCGACAATCCACGGCTTAGCGTCGTCGTAGGCGAGAATCTCACCCATCGCCTCTTGATCGTAGTAGGGCGTGGACTCGGTGTTGCCCTCGCGGTCAACGGAGACCAGCAGGGCGAAGCGGCCATCACCGTAGAGGAAGAACCAGGCGGAGCCAGTGCGGCTGCTGAGGTTGCCGTCGGTATTGGGACCACGACAGCCCAGACTCCGCAGAACTCCATCGGGCAGCTCCGCGTTGCGGACAGTGTTCGCCTTCCCCTTCGCCCAGCCCAGAGAGCCAACATCGTAGGTTTTAATCACAATGCCGCAGCCGAGGAGCAACACCACGACCAGCAAGAGTGAGAGGAGAATGAATTTTTTGCTAAACATCTTCTTTCCTTTCGGGATGGAAAAAGAAACTACTCCACGAGAGCTTCCGGCTCTTTACTCAGCAAACCAAACACGATAAGTGCCACGGTAATTCCCGCTGAGGCAATCATAGAACCCCATCCAACAAGCTGGATAAAGGAACCCCACGATTCCCAGGCTCCGGAAAAACCGAAGTAACCCAGATAAATACACGCGCCCCCGTTACTCACAATGCCAGCCCAGATAGGTCCCAACGCGCGCTTGCCCTGTAACGAAGCCTTGAGACCAAATGCGTAGCCGACACAAAGAGCCAGATACGCCCATCCCAGCATGCGTACGAACAGATATGAGGACTGCGCGGGGAAACCCGCTCCCTCCAGGAAGGAGCCGGGAAAGCAAATCAACGGGACACACCAAAACAGAACCGTCGCGGCAATTTTAATCACAAAAACGACGGATAATTTATTCATTACGATTCCTCACTCTTACTCAGGGATAGCCTCTGGCTGTTTCTTGCTGAAGCGGCCTTTGATTCCGTCGAGTACCAGCTTCACCTCGTCGGTTTTGAAGAGACCAAAGAGCTTTAGCGAGACAACGAACAGACCCAGCAGTCCTAAGCGAACGGGGAGCCAGCTCCAGCCAAAGGGCAGCAGTAGCGAGCCGAGCCAGAAGATGAAGGACAGCCCAACGACCTTGAACACATACCCCAGGTCGTAGTCGATCCGGTACTGCCGCTGGGCGAAGTGGTAGTGGACGAATGCCATCACGCCGTAACTGATCACCGTGGCTACCGAGGCCCCAATCATCCCCCAGCGCGGAATCAGCAGGAGGTTCAGGGCGATGTTCATCGCCGCGCCAATCGCCGCCGTAAACGCCTGATACTTGGTCTTGCCAACAACGGAAGTTCCCACAGTAAAGACCAGGTACATTCCGTAGAAAACGCTACTCATGCTGAGCATGAATACCGCTAACCACGAGGGATAGTACGCCCAGGTCGCCATCAGGTGGGTGATGTCGGGAGCCATGAGGCCCACGGCGAGAGCAACCCCCACGCTGATCAGGGTGAAGAGGGTGAGAACGGCTCGATAGACCGACTTCGCCTCCGGCTTGCCATAGACGGCGAACATCAACGGACCCCACGCCATGATGAACGGCGTAACCAGACCGATCTTGATGATTAGACCGAAGCGATTGGCGAGGTTGTACAGCCCGACCTCGTGGAGGGTGGCGGTGGAACCGGCGAATGCCGTCGCAACCTTGGTCTGTAGTTCGCCCAGCCCCTTCTGGGCAACCTCCACAAAGCGGCTCGTCGGGGCAATCAGGCGGAGAATATAGCGGTCGGAGAGGGAGAGAATCCAGCCGGCAAGCCCCTCTGGAATCAACGGCAAACCGAAGAGCATCACCCGCTTGAGCATATCCCAGGAGAACCGGAACTTCATGTGGCGGATCGAGATCCCAATCAGCACCGGGGCGAGGATAATCCCCGCGTAGAACTGCGCCTTGATGATGCCGAGAGGGCCTTCACGCAGAACCACGATGAAGAGAATGTTCAGCCCCATCATCAGGATGAATCGTGAAAAGGTAACCACGGAGTAGAGACCGGGGCGTTCCTTAGCCCGCAGCACAGCGAGGGGGATGTTCCGCAGCATCATAAAAAGCTGCGTCGCCGTGGCGTACTGGAAGAAGATGGTGTAAGACTCGGAGCCGAAGAGGAGGCTGGAAAGCTGGCTGGAAAGCGGAAAGAGGATGGCGAAGACGATTATCGACGCGCCGACCTGAAAGGTGAACGAGGTAGTTATCAGCGCGCCGCGCTTGTCCTCGTCCTTTTCCGAGAAATAAACCCGGAACAGTGCCGGCCCCACGCCAAACTTGAGGACAATCTCCAGAATCGTGGTATAGACCAGCACCAGGGCGACAACTCCGTACTCCACGGGGTTGAGGTGGCTGGTGTACACCGGAATCAGCAGAAAGCCGACGGCCTTGGAGGCGACGCCGCCCAGACCGTAGATAATGGTGTGCTTGAAGGTTTTTTTAAGGTGATTGAGCAAGGTAATTTCCTGAGATCTTTTAGCGAGTGTTGAATCCCGCTATCTGAGACAAGGGGAGACCGTTGCGAAAGCGTTAATTCCCCGTGCTTGAGACAAGGGGCTTCAGCCCCTTGCAGACGTGTTTCGTACCTCCGTTGCCACAAGGGGTTAAAACCCCTTGTCTTAAAGTCAAAACCAGCCGACTATTCAAGTCCGTAATGCTTTCGTGATACATCAGTCGGGATAGTTATTCAAAGGTCTCAACCAGTAAGCGCAACCTTTAAGAAGCATCGTAAAGTGAGATTAGCGAGAGCGGTAGAATAGGGCGATGGTGTTCTGGCAGAAGGTCAACTCTGGAATGCAGCAGCACCCTTGCGTTGCCAGTTTCAAACAGCCTCCACCGCCCTCACTATTAGCCAGACGAGCAGTTTTTGGTCTTTTCGCAACTGGGCAATTGTAGCGGAATCTTGCCACCGCGTAAAGCAGCCCGGCGTTAATCACCGGGCTGTAAAATTATCCTGAGCTATGCGCTATCCCCAGCCCTAGGCGGCGATGGGGTTCTTCTCGTCTTTAGGATCTTCGTAGGCTCCCTCGGCTTCGATAACCGCCTTAAAGGCAGCGAGGGCGCACTCCAGATGTTCGTCTTCAGGCGGAGCGGTGGTAAGCAACTGCGTCGCCAGCCCCGGCGCGACGAAGAAGCGCGCCAGTTTGCTGTTCGGATGTTGCCCGGCAAGGCGAATCCACTCGTATGCCAGTCCGGCAACAATGGGGATCATCCCAAAGCGAATCAACACCGCCAGGAGGAAGTTAAGCTCCCCAGGCAGCAACGCGAAGACGATAGAGTGGACAATCACCAGAGAGAGCAGCAGGAAGACCAGGAACCCGGTGCCGCAGCGTGGGTGAAGGCGGCTCTTGGTACGGGCGTTGGCAACGATCAGCTCCTCATCGGCCTCGAAGGTGGCGATGGTCTTATGCTCCGCGCCATGATAGCGGAAAAGCTCCTTGACCTCTTTCATCAGCCGGATCAGCAAGAGATAGACCAGGAACACGACAATGCGCAACCCGCCCTCTACCAGGTTAAACCAGATGCCGCCTTCGGGCAAAGCACCGGGCCAGATAGCGGCTATCCCCTTGGCTCCCCAGAGTGGTCCGAGGACGAAGAGAACCACGCCGATGAGCAGACCGGGCAGCAGCAGCAACGCGGCTTTTTTACCGGAAATCAGATCGGGCTTCTTCTCGATTTCGTCAAAGGAACGCCCCTCTTCGACGGCCTTCATTTTTTCTTCTTCGCGATCCTGGAAGTTCGCCGCAGCCGTTAGGGCTTTGGTTCCGAGGACGGCGGAGTCCAGCACCATCGAGGTTCCGCGCAGGAAGGGCCAGCGGAAGATTTTCCAGTGGAGGAACTTCGGCAGAGGCATCTCGGAAAGGTCAATGCGGTTGTCGTGGGGACTGCGCAGGGCCATAAAGCATTTCTTGCGGCCCCGCATCATCACGCCGCCAATCACGGCCTGCCCACCAACCAGTTTCTTCTTACGCTCTTTGAGCTTTTTTTCTTTTGCCACAATAATCCCATTTACAACTCGGAAATACTGTTTCACGTGAAACAAGTATGCCCTCTTTTTTCTGAACAAAAACGTGCCGAACCTTCAAGTCTATTTGCATACAATCCGTGAGCTTGTGTTAGCACCTCACCCCTGAGGGGGAGGGAGAGAAGGTTACTACTCAATCAGACCCATCTCTTTTCCCACCATACGAATCTTCTCAATCGCCCGTTCCACCTGCTCGTCGTTATGTCCCGAGGTCAGGCTGATGCGCAGCAGCGCGCCTCCCGGAGGAACACCGGGACTGACGACGGGATTGACGAAAACGCCTTCTTCCTGAAGCCGGATGGTCATCTTAAAGGCGGTTATATCCTCGCCAACCACGATTGGGATAACCGGAGTCTCAGAGCCGTAGGTGTCCCAGCCCATCTCATCCAGCGCGCCCTTCATCTTGCGGGTGTTGTGCCAGAGGCGGTCCAGATGCTCCGGCTCATCCTGCATAACCCGGACAGCCGCCAATGCGGCAGCGGCGGCAGGGCCGGGCAGGCTGGCGGAGAAAATCATCGTCCGGGAAACATGCTGGATGTACTCCATCACATCTTCATCACCGGCGATGAATCCGCCGATAGACCCCAGGGTCTTGGAGAAGGTTCCCATAATCAGGTCAACCTTATCGCTGAGACCAAAGTGCTTCACCGCGCCCTCACCCTTTGGTCCAAGCACGCCGATAGAGTGGGCCTCGTCAACCATCACGGCGGCGTGGTACTTCTCGGCAAGCTCGACGATTTCCTTCAGCGGGGCGATGTGGCCCTCCATCGAGAAAATACCGTCAACGACAATCAGCTTGCCCGCGTGAGGAGCTATCCAGAACAGTCGCTCCTCCAGGTGCTTCATGTCCATGTGGCGGAACTTGAGCATCTTACCAAAAGATGACCGAGAGCCTTCGACGATGGAAGCGTGATCCAGCGCGTCGGTGATAATGAACTCGCCTCGACCGACGATGGTCGGAATGGTGCCGAGGTTCGTCAGGAATCCCGTGGAGAAAACCAGGGCTTTGGGTTTGCCTACCAGCCTCGCCAGTTCCTCTTCCAGCTCCAGGTGGATGTCCAGCGTACCGTTGAGAAAGCGCGACCCGGCGCAGGAGGTTCCGTATTTCTCCAAAGCCTTCTGCGAGGCCTCCAGCACGCGGGGGTGGTAGTTCAGGGCCAGATAAGAGTTGGAGCCGAGCATCAGAGACTCTTTACCGTTGATTGTTACTACGGCTCCGGTACCATCGCTGATAGGGCGAAAGTACGGATAAAGTCCGGCGGCTTTGGTTTCCGTTACCCGGGTAAAGTCGCGTACCTTCTTGAACAGAGGGTTGCTATCCATTTAGATTCCCTACTTTAGGAGGCTTGTTCATCCACGGAGCCGCTGATCCAAACCATTGCTCAAAACCAAACCTGCTTCGCTGTACAGATAACTTTGCGGCATTATACCACAGTAAAAACAATTAGTATTCCCACTTGTTTGCCAGTGAGGGTAAAACTAACAACCCCCCTGATAACTCAGGGGGACTTGCTTGCGAATGTACCTCAGCGACGGTCGAGGTATCCTAAAAATACTCCCCCTAAAAGTACCCCTCGGCGTTTTGCCAGGTAGAGTCATCCACCAACTGTTTAACCAGTCCGGGCAGGCGGTCGGTTTGTAGTGTGAGGGCGGCTTCGTGAAGCTCTCGCACCAACTCCCACTGCTCGGCTCGCGTACCGTTCCGCCGGGCAATCAGCAGTTGGGGATGCGGACTGGGCAACCGCTCCTCATTGTGGGAGAAAAGACTCTCGTAGAGCCGCTCTCCGGAGCGCAACCCGGTTACGACAATGGGGATTTCCTCTTCGGTAAAGCCAGTCAGGTCGAGGAGCATCCGCGCCAGGTCGATAATGCGCAGCGGCTGTCCCATGTCGAGGACGAAGACCTCACCGCCTTCACCCACGGCACCAGCCTGGAGTACCAGCTCCACGGCTTCGGGGATGGTCATAAAGAAGCGTTCCATCCGCTCGTCGGTAATGGTAATCGGTCCGCCTCGTTCTATCTGATCGCGGAAGAGACCAATCACGCTGCCCCGACTGCCCAGCACATTGCCAAAGCGCACGGTGATAAAGCGGCACTCGTCCTGCTCGGCATCAGCCAGCCGGGTTACTACCTCGCAGACCGCCTTGGAGGCTCCCATCGCGTTACAGGGTTCAACCGCCTTATCCGTGGAGATCATCACCAGCTTTTTACAGCCGTGCTTAGGGGCAAGCTCGGCAAGGGCAAGGATTGAACCGACGTTGTTGGCGAATGCCTCGCAGGGGTTGTCTTCCATTAGCGGAACGTGCTTATGCGCCGCCGCGTGGAAGATCATCCGGGGCTGATGGGTTGCCAGTACCCGATCCAGGCGGGTTTTATCCCGGAGGTCAACAATGGCGTTTTTAATCTCACAGCGCGGCTTGCGCCGGAGCAGATCGTGGTAGGTGGCGAAGATTGAGTTCTCGCCATGACCGAGGAGAACAATTCGGGCGGGGTCGAAGGTAATCAACTGCCGACAAAGCTCGCCACCGATTGACCCGCCGGCTCCGGTAACCAGCACCGTTTCACCGTTGACGCAATCGCTGATGATGTCCATGTCAAGCTGAATCGGTGAACGGCGCAGGAGGTCTTCCACCCGAACATCGCGTACCTGTCCCAGGCGGGCGTTACCGTGGACAACCTCGAAGAGTGAGGGCAGCACGCGAAAGGCAACCCCGATCTGATTACACAGCTCGGCAACCTTCCGCACCACGGCTCCCGACGCGCTGGGGATGGCTATCAAGACCTCTTCGGCACCGCTTTCTTTCACGCAGCGGGGAAGCTCATCGATGGTTCCCAGCACGGGAACACCCTCCAGCTCCCAGCCCTGCTTCTCCGGGTCATCGTCAAGAAAACCCACGCAGTGATAGATGCTGGCACTGCGGTTGACGATCTCCCGGGCAATCATCCGCCCGGCGGTTCCGGCACCACAGAGAATTATTTTTTTCGCGTTCCGTTTCTTTGTCATAACAAGCTCCACTGTTCGGGATTAGGTTGGTTATTCCCTACCACTGTCTATTGTAGCAACAACTGTGCCTGAGCGTCCAGAATGTCCTTGTGGAAAAGGGGGCGACTACTTTCCGCTCCCTTTCATAAATCTCTCTCCACAACAAATGGGGCATTTTGTAACGGCGGCGTTACACATTCGGTCATTCCGCTGAGTCAGATTCGAAAGCCTCCACCTCGTCATCGGAAAGAGGTGCCGCTCCGCCCAGTGCCTCGGTCAGGTAGGCTACCTGGGCGTAATGCTCCAGAGTCTCCATGCGAAACCACGCCTGTGGCAGGTTCTCGCCAACGGTTACCGCTCCGTGATTAGCCAGCAGCAGGGCGTTGGCTCTCTCCGAGGCGATAGCGACCTTCTCTGCCAACTCACCACTGCCCGGTGCCGCGTAGGGAATCAGGGGGATTTGCCTTCCCAGATTCACTACCACTTCAGGTAGAAATGGTCGGGGAAGCTCCAGCCCGCAAGAGGCGAAGACTGTGGCGTAGGATGGGTGGGCGTGGCAGATGGCGTTGACATCGGAACGGCGAGCGTAGATTGCCAGGTGGAGCTGAAGCTCCGAGGTCGGCTTGCCGATTTCATTCAGCAGCCCACCCTCCACAAGGTCTCCGGTGCCGTTGACGATTACCACGTCGTCGGCTGTCATAAAGCCCTTGCTGACACCGGTAACGGTTACGGCGAAGAGTCCCTCGCCCAGGCGGACGGAAAGGTTGCCGTCGTTGGCGGCAACGTAGCCACGCTGGTACAGCCGCCGCCCAATTTCGACGATTTTCTCTCGTTGCTTTTCAAATCCACTAAGCGGCATCACGCGCCTCCACCAGCTTGCTACTCTTTCTGTGGAAGAGTAACAGCAGCACCACCCCAAGCACGGTTACTCCGCCGCCCACCAGACGAATCAGGGTTGGAAGCTCTCCGCCCTCTATAAAGACAATGAGCAGCACCCAGAGCGGCAGGCTGGCGCGGAGCAGGTCAACCTTCCCCGCTCCCCAGTTCTTCAGTGCCTGATAGTAGGTGTAGATACTCAGGAAGGGACCGACGATAGCTCCGACAACAAGGAGCAGCCCCGTCTGCGTATCGGCGGGAATCAGCGGCTCGCCCTTTATCAAGGCAACCACCAGGAAGGACACCCCGATTGACAGACAACGCCAAAAGCCAATCGAGGCGGGATGAACCTCCTCGGTAATCTGGCGGACAATCAGGGCGTGGATGGAGAAGGTCAGCCCCGAAGAGATAATCAGTATCGCGCCCAGGGTGTTGCCGGCATCGCCCGCCCAGGTCATGATCAAGGCTCCGGCAATCATCAGCAAGCCACCGACAATCTGCCCCAGGCTCAGGTGTTCTTTGTGGAAAATCGCGCTGAGGATAACAGTGAAGATTGTTGCCCCGTTAGCCAGGAAGGAAATCGGTGCCGGCTCGGAGACGATTATCGCGCCGAAGAAAAGAGCTGTGCTGACCGCCTGAAGCACGCCGATCAGGAGAACCCGGAAGCGAAAACCCTTTGGCGGAACAAGGCGGGAGATGTTTCCGCCGAAGAGCAGCACCAGCAGATAGCAGAACGCGCCCAGGGTGAACCAGATCGGCCCCATGCCGAAAAGCCCCATCTCCGAGGCTATCGCGGGGATAAGGAAGAAGACCAGGGATGAAGTCAGCGGTGAGGCCAATCCCCAAAGAAATCCGGCACGAGGGTTATCGCGCCGGGAATTGTTTAACGTCGCTGGCTGTTTATCGCCCAAAAAGACCTGCTTGTGTTCGCATCGTTTATGTGGTGGAGATTTTAACATAATCACAAGGTTTTGACGTTAAGACAAGGGGTTTCAACCCCTTGCGAGAAAACCTGAGCCGTTGCAACTCCACAAGGGGCTAAAGCCCCTTGCCTGAGACATGAGAAAACAACGCTTTCACAAAGTCTCTGCTGATAGTTTCGGTAGCCTAACCAAATGACCCCGGCGGTGGTTTTACGTACTCCGGTGCCTCATCGTCAATGATCTCCTCGTTCCGCCGCTCTAGTTCCTCCGCCATCTCATCCAGCACATCGATGTACCTGTTGATGTCGTCATGGAGCTTCGTGGCGTAGTCCAGATACTCCGCCTCGCTGATGCCGTACTCCACCATCAGGCGGTCGGTCTCGGTGCGATGCCACTCCGTTCGGCGTTCGGTTTCCGAGGGCGGAGGCTCACCCGCTGGTCCTCGAACGGAACCCAGCAGGGTCAGCTCCACGGTGAGCCTGACGTAGTCCTCGTCGCCAAAGCCTTCTTCGGCACAGGACAACAGCCCCACCGCAAGAGAGAGAATCAGCAGGAACATCAGTGATGATAGCGGCTCGCGCACAGGCTTACCTCTTCTCTACGGCTTCCTGCACCCGCGCGGCGACCTCTGGATTCTCTGCCACGTAGCCAGCGAATTTGTCCCACTCGTTCATCGTCAGGTCGTGGGCGGCAAGCTCTTCGTCAAGGCGTTTTGAAATCTCGTCGCTGGGAACGCCGTCGTTAACGAGGCGGGACACCAGCACGGTTAGCTCGATGTAGGTCGCCTCTTCCATTGGCAGCGCGACCTCGTCCACCTGCTCTTCCAGCTCTACGGTCAGCTCGGTCAGCTCGTCCTTCTCCAGAGTTTCCTCGAAGGCGGCAAGTTCGTCCTCGGTTACGCCAAACTCATCGTAAACATCCTCGACGGACTCACCAATCGCGCGGGCGGACTCAACCGCCGTCATAATCTCAATGTACTCTTCGCTGGTCAGCTCACCGCTGCCACAGCCAGCAACCAACAGCAGCGTCAGGGCGATTATCGTAAGCTGTTTCATTACTCCTCCTCAACCGTCTCAAGGACGGTTTCTTCGGTTACCTCTTCAACGACCTCGTCGGTGGTTACTTCTTCAGCAATCTCGGCATCTTCGCCCGGTACTTCCTCACCCTCAGGAACTTCAGGGGCTGGTTCACCATTTGGCACAATAACCGTTTCGTCCTCAAGGAGTTCCACCTCTGGTAATGCCTGAGAGTAGTAGGAGATAAAGGCCTCGCGCATCTCGGTGGATTCCTCCATGATCCGCTCGGCGATGTTGGCAAGTCGCTCAGGGTCGTTGGCAAGGCTCTGCTCGAAGTCCAGCACATCATCGACCTCGACCTGATGATTCTCGGCGGCCTTTTCCAGAGCCACCTCGGCAATCAGACCATCGTCGAGCATGTAGCTGGTTTTATCCATGATGATCGCGATGTAAGTCTCATCGCTGATCCCGGAACCGCAGCCAGTCAGCAGAACCAAACAGGTCAGCGTCAGCGCGGTGGTCAATAATCCAAGGCTTTTCATAGTCTTCCCCGTTGGTTAGAAAATCAGTTCTTTAGGCGTTTTAGCTCTCGATTGCGGCGGATACGTCGGCGCAGCGTCAGCCAGGCTGTGTAGAGGGTGAGGAGGATTACCACCGCCAGCTCTAACTGTGGCAGCACATCTCCCCAGAACATGTAGAGCGTCGGTCCTGCTGCTTCGGGAACTTTGACAACTATCGCCGCCTCGCTGTCCAGAGTGGTTTCGTCGTGGGGACGACCCCAGGGATCAATCCAGAGGCTGATGCCAGCGTTTGCCGCCCGGAGCAGAGGAACCCGACTCTCCACGGCGCGAAGAACGGAAATCTCGGCGTGTTGGTAGGGATTGGCACTCTGCCGGAACCAGGCATCGTTGGTGGTTACCACGAGGAAGTCGGCTCCGCGTCGAGTGTACTCCAGCCCCATCTCCGGGTAGATGCTCTCGAAGCAGATCAGCAGCCCGAAGTTCGCCAGCTCTACCTCAACAGGCAGCGGAGGAACGGGAAGGCTCGATGCCGTAACCTCCAGCGGATAGTCCGGCTCGTGTTCCTCCGGCATCCAGGGAGAGCGGAAGACTACCAACGGCTCGACCTTTTCAACTTCGGTCTCGTTGAACTCATTCTCGCTGACTTCGCCCTCTGTCTCCGGCTCAATGGGAACGGTTGGCCATACCTCCGCTCCACGCCCCGGCGTTACCGTAAAGAGGGGCATCCGGGTTCCGGGGTCGAAGTTGCTGGCACGCTTGATCATGTCCCGGATAATCGGCAGGTCTTTGCCAAAGGGAATGACCTCGGCAAATGGCACCAGATGGATTTTGTAGTAAGCCTCCACGACCTCGTCGTTGCCCGGCTCCATCAGCAGAGCGGCGTTGTGGTGCAGCTCACCGCCATCGTCTGTGTACAGCCGCTCCTGGGTTCCGACCAAATGCCGACAGCCGGAGCGGTTGATAATTCCTTTAACCCTGTCCTGCCAGGCTGGAGTCTGTGAAAGTACGCAGCTTGCCGAGGACTCCGGCCAAATGATCAGGTCGGGAGTTACCTCTGCCAGAATCTTATCCACCTGGCGTTCAAAAACACGATAGGTCTCGCCGGTGGAGCGGAACTCGTAGTCCCACTTGATGTCCTGGGCAATTCCACCCTGAAGGATCCCCGCCACTACCGGGCGTTCGGAGTAGCTCGGTTCTTCCAGAGACAGCAGCCCGCCGATGTGAACGACAAGCACGATGCCCAGTACCACAGCACCCCAGGGCAGCAGAGCCTGCTTCCACTGGCGCAGGCGCAGCTTGTGGATAACCTCGGTCAGCAGCGCGCTGACGGCGATCATCGCCGCCGAAATCCCGTAAACCCCAAAGACCGAGGCCGTTTGCACCGCCCAGAGGTTCCGCGCCTGAGAGTAACCCAGTGCCAGCCAGGGGAAGGCGTAGAAGCCCTGAGACTTCAGGTATTCCGTCGCTCCCCACGCCAAAGCAATGACCAGCCAGTACGGCACGCGGGGAAGCTCCCGGCGCACCACGGCGACAATCACACCGCCCAGCCCGGAGTAGAGTGCCATCAGCAGCGCACTGATGACAAACCCCGGCGCGGTTATCGGTGCCATCCAGTAGAAGCCGGCAGCGTTTACCAGGAAGGTATAGACGAAGTAGTAGCGGAAACTCTGCCCGGGACTGACTCCCCGGCTTGCCACAAAAAGCGGCACCAGAGCTATCCAGCCCGTTACGAACCAGCCGTACTTGGGAAAGGCAACAACGTACAGCACCACGCCGAGGGCAATCAGCCCCAGCCGTTGATACAACCCCAGCGGTCTGGAGCTATCCAACACCGTCTGTTCGCCGGATAAAGGAACACTTATTTGTTTCATTTTCATCTCCGAAGTTTAGAACAGCACGGCTTACAGGTCAACCGCAACGCCAGCTTGAAGCTGGACAGCAACGCGGTGCGTTGCATCACCCTTTCGCGGCTGGCAGACTAAGACTGCTGATGATTGTTCCCGCGAGTTACCGCTCCCGCTGGTCGCTTCAGGACAGCCAGGTCAACCTGATAACGTTTTGAGAATAGATAATGACCGCCCTTCCCCCTCTCCCCTCTGGGGAGAGGGCCGGGGTGAGGGGTTAGCAACCCAAAAAGGGCGAACACAAGGTTCGCCCCTACATAAACCTCGCGGCTGTTTCAAAACCTCCCCTGTCTCCCCCTGAAGAAAAAACACCCCTTTGACTCTTTTGCTCAAGGGGGAGTAAAATACACTTGTAGGGACGCGAAACTATCACTGGTTCAACAAACCGTGGTCTCATTATGAAAACCAACAACCGCCAGCCCGATTCAACGGACTCACCTGCCGTCAACACTCCTGCCATAAACACAACGGGTTTAAGTACACCCTGGCAGATTCGCTACTGGAGCCGTACTATGAAATTAACTGTCATCTCCGACGGACACTTTCGCCTCGACGGCGGCGCGATGTTTGGTGTCGTGCCGAAGGTTATCTGGGAGCGTAAAGCCCCCGCCGATGAGCAGAATCGTATCCGCCTTGCCGCTGCCGCTATCCTTGTGGAAACCCGGGGCAAGAAGATTCTCATCGATACCGGCATGGGCGATAAGTGGAGCAAGAAGGAACGGCAGATCTTCGCCGTCGAGCAACCACCAACCCTGGTGGAGTCCCTCGCCGCGCGGGGAATCTCCCCCGATGAGATTGACTACGTCATCCTCACCCACCTTCACTTCGACCACTCCGGCGGCTGTACCCGTCGGAATGACGAAGGCAACCTCGTCCCCACCTTCCCCAATGCCCGCTACGTCATTCAGAAAGACGAGTGGTACGCTGCTACCCACGCCCACGACCGCAATCGGGCGAGCTATCGCGAGGAGAACTTCCGTCCCCTCGAAGATGCCGGACTCGTGGACATCATTGATGGCGATGTCGAGGTAATGAAGGGCATCCGCTGCCGACTTAGCGGCGGACACAGCGTGGGACATCAGATCGTCCTGCTGGAGGGTCGGGAAGGCGTGGCGTGTCATCTGGGCGATGAATGCCCGACCCGGGCGCACCTGCCCGGCCCCTGGGTGATGAGCTATGACCTTGACCCGGTACGGGCAATGCAGGAGAAGACCCGCTATACTAAGGATGGACAGGAACTGGGCTGGGTGATGATCGCCGCCCACGATCCTGAACAGCCCTTCTTCCGCCTGAGCCGGAACGAAAAAGGCCGCCTGGTTGGTACGGCTCTGGAGGAAGAGACAATCGAACTGTAGCCTCTGGCACTCTCCCTCCTCTACGGTGTGTTGGTCGCGAGGTTTTGACGTTGGGACAAGGGGTTTCAACCCCTTGTAGAGAAGATGGCTAACTCCGATTTTTCAAGGGGCTAAAGCCCCTTGTCTCTGACAAGCAAAACCGACACGTCATAGGGGTTACAACCTACCCTATTAGCCGAATTATCAGTTCTACAAAACTTCTCGCCCAGACGAAGGAACCCTATGCGCCCATTCAGGCAAGCCGCTCTCATCACCCTGCTGATGCTTCTCCTCTCCTCGGCTGTTTTTGCCACAGAGCTGGAGGAGCGTTTCCTCTGCTACGTCGCCGCCGACCGAACCGGGGAAGGCTCCACGGTGATGCTCCTCAACCTCGGTGAGCCACTATTGCCCAGGCCACTGACCCGCTCCCACGATGCCGACGGCAACCCCATTCTGGCGACCAACGTTACCATCGCCCCGGATAATCATCGGCTCGCCTTCGAGGCGCAGGCTGGCTACGACGGCGATTATGAAATCTACCTCACCGACCTGGAAAATCCGGGCATCTACCACAACTTCACGCGAAACGAGGTTGACGATTCCTTCCCGGCGTGGAGTCCCGACGGAACGATGATCGCCCTCTTCCGGGGAGCCTCCAGTGGAGAGGGACACGAGCTTTATGTGATTGACGCTGCCGAGGGTAAAATCTCGCGGAAACTGACCTCCTCCGGCACGCTGAAGTCCCACGCCGCCTGGCATCCCGACTCCGTCCGCCTGGTCTATACGGGAGTTGACGAAGACGGCGATGACGAAATCTACCTCACCGATGCCCTGGGGAGCTTTAGCGAAAAGCTGACCGACAACGACTGGCCGGACTACGACCCCGCCTGGCATCCCGATGGCCGACGTCTGGCTATCTGTACGGCGGTTCCCGATGAGGAAGGAAACGATAACTACGACATCATCCTCCTCGATACCGTGGACGGCTCGCTGGAGTATCTGGTGCAATCGCCGGGACTGGACATCAACCCCTGCTTCTCCGCCGACGGCGAGTACATGGTCTTCTCCTCGGATCGCTTCGGCAACTTCGAGCTTTTCGTCTATGAACTCGACAGCGGCTTCGCCCGTCAGGTTACCTATAACGATGCCAGCGACGACCTCTTCCCCGTCTGGATTGATTAACATTCTCCTTCTCCCCTCTGGGGGATGGCGGGATGGGGGACCAACATCAATACCTCTGACCTTCGCAAAGGTATCTAAACTATGAAGCTTACAAAAACAGCCCTTTTCACTCTGCTGGCGATTTTGCTGATAGCTGGCTTGCTAACCTCCTGCGGACCCCGTAAGAACACCGCGCCCGCTCTGGTCTTTAGCCGGGCGGAGAATGCCAACACGGATCTGGTGCTGGTCAGCACTGGTGAGCCACGCCTGGTCAAGACCGTTCTGCCCCGGATTGGGGTAAGCTGGTATCCTCGGGTCGCTACTTCGCCAAACAGTCGTTACCTGGTCTTTGTCAGCGATAACCCTATTCAGGGCATCGGCGGTGGCTGGGACTTTACCGAAGAGTTCGGCAACGGCTCTCAGTTATTCCTCTACGACCTGGAGAAGGAAGAGCTGCGCCTGCTCGCTCAGGATGGCTACGCCGTTGACCGCCCGGGATTTTCCCCGGACAGCAAGTTCGTCGCCTTTGATCAATACGGAGCCGACGGCGACTGGGACATCGCCATCGTCAAGATTTCCTCCGGTGAGGTTACCCCAATCGAGGGTAGCGACTTTGAGGAAGAAACTGCCTGCTTCACCCCGGATGGAGAGAACATTGTTTACTCCTCCAGGCGTGTTGACGACACCATGCACCTGTTCCTCACCAACCTAGCCAGCGGGGAAACCCGCCAGCTCACCGAGCTGGGTAGTTACAACGGCGACCCCGATGTTTCCGCCTCTGGTCAGGTTGTTTACTCAAGCGAGCGGAATGGCGAGGTTGACCTCTACATTATGAACCTCTCCGGCGACCGCAACGCCGTTTTAGTCGCAGCGCTTCCCGGTGAGCAGTATTTCTCCCGTTTCTCTCCGGATGGCAGCTTCATCTCCTTTACCACCTTTGACGAAACAGGAAGCTCGGACATCTACCTGATTGACAGCAAGGGCTGGGGACCGCCGGTTCGGGTTACCAACACCCACTCCCTGGAGACCTGCGCCGACTGGCTTACCTTTGAGTAGCCAACCTCCATGTCATCGACCTCAGAGGTAACTTACACAAGATAAAATAGACCGTGCCACCGTAAAAACTTCGCCATTAAGACAAGGGGCTTCAGCCCCTTGCAAAATGGAGTACGTTACAAATTCAGCAAGGGGTTAAAACCCCTTGTCTGGAACAAGAGAAATCAACGTTTGTTTACAAGGTCTCTTTAGAAGGAGTACCGATGTCAAAAAACCCAGTGTCAAAAAAACTGATTTTGGCAAGCCTCGTTGTTCTGCTGTTTGTTGTCGGTTGTGGACCGAGGAAAAGCAGTCATGTTTACTTCGCCTCGGATCGCGACGGTCTGGGCTACAACCTCTACTCGATGAAAGCCGAGGGTGGTGAGCTTGCCCAGTTGACCACTGACCTTTCTCTGGGCTGGTATCCCCACTGCTCCCTTTCACTGGATGGCGGTAAGGTGGCGTTTGTAGCGGAACTGGACGGCGACAGCGAGCTTTACCTGATGGACAGCGATGGTGGTAATCGGGTGAAGCTGACCGACAACGAGGTTTACGAAGACCGTCCCGCCTTCGCCCCGGACGGTCGAATCTCCTACGATTCCGAGGCTGATGGTGGCGACTGGGAAATCTGGGTGATGGATGCCGACGGTGGCAACCAAACCCGGCTCACCTACTCCAGCGGCGTGGATGAAGGCTCGACCTGGAGTCCCGATGGCAAGCGGATAGCCTTCGCCAGTGAACGCGACGGCTGGTACGGCATCTACGTGATGAACGCCGACGGCTCCGACGTGGAGAAGCTCTTTGGTGAAGAATACGTCTGGGCAAACGACCCGGCGTGGAGTCCCGATGGAATGAAGATCGCCATCTCAAGCAATATCAACGGCAGCGAAGACATCGTGATCCTCGACGTGGCAAGCCGAGAGTTCACTGGTCTTACTGGTAGTGGTGATGAGGGGTATTCCACGGAGCGTTACCCCGTCTGGTCAATGGACGGTGAACGACTCGTTTACGCCGGAACCGATGGTGGCGACTGGGAGATTTACACCATCAACGCCAACGGTACCGACCGTAAAGCCCTGACCACCAACGAAGATGTAGTGGACACCGTTCCGTACTGGTAGAAGATTCTCCCTCTTCTCCTCTCCCCCTCTCCTTTTTTGGGGGGGAACTCCCCCACAGGTTGAGGCGAGGGGTTAAAGCTAAAATATCAGGCTTTCGCGGGGCTCCAAAACCTATAAAAAACTCCATCACTTTGTGTGATGGAGTTTTCGTTCAAAGTAATTCACCCTGCTAGACGAACTTAGGTTTACGTTTCTCCACGAAGGCAATCATGCCCTCTTTGCTCTCTTTCTTATCGAAGAGCATCGAGAATCCATCAACCTCAGCCTCGTAAGCCTTCTCGTCATTTCCCCAGGCAGCGGACTGAATAGCCTTCTTCGCGGCGGCAACAGCAACTGGTCCACCCTGGGCGATTGTCCCTGCCCAATCCATCGCCAGGGGAAGCAGATCCGCGCCGTCCACAACCTCTTCAACCAAACCGTACTCAAAGGCGGTCTCCGCGTCAACTGTCTCACCGAGGAGGATCATCCTCTTCGCCCGGGAGATGCCCACCGTCCTTACCAGCCGCACACAGCCACCGAATCCGGGGATTAGTCCCAGGTTGACTTCGGGTTGACCAAAGAGAGCCTTGTCCGAGGCAATCCGCAGATCGCAGGCAAGAGCCAGCTCACAGCCTCCGCCCAGAGCAAAGCCGTTGATAGCCGCAATCGTAACGCAGTCCAGCTCCTCAAGCTGCCTAAAGATCGACTGACCGAGACGGCTGAAACCAGCGGCCTCGGACTTACACATCTCGCTCATCGCCTTGATGTCCGCGCCAGCTACAAAAGCGCGACCAGCACCGGTGATAATCAGCGAGGACAGCTTCTTGCTTTTTATCGAGTTAAGGAAATCGTCGAGTTCAGTCAACAGCTCTCGGTTGAGGGCGTTCATCTTGGGACGATCAAGGGTGAGGGTAACGGAGGGATGGGCATTCTCGTACTGCCGCTCTTCTACTTTCAGGAACTTAAAACTCATCACAACTCCCGGGGTCGGTTGATTGTTTTTGTTTGTTGTATTCTCTGGCTGGTTAATCTTACTCATCAGGAACGGGGAACTCCAAGTAAACTAAGTAGTTACGTGGTTTTCCTTTCGGTAATCCACGCGCGAGCTAAACTCACAGACTAAATCTACAAGTAAAAATCACCTGGCTTTGGACTTGTATATATCTCTATCATCTTGTTCTTACATCTGTTAGGTGATGTCTTGGTCTTAACATCAGCAGAGGTCAAAAGCTGTTGGATCCAAAAACTGTAGGATTCTCACCTCTGACTACTTTAGTACCACCACGATGCTATCGATAAAGGCAGGGACGGCGGTGGCACGCTTCTCGCGAAAACCCCAGCCAATCACACAACGGTAGTTATAGACAGCAGCAATCCCGCCACCGCTTTGTTGTTAGCTGAGTAAACACCCAGCGTGTTTGTGTAGTAGCTGTTGAACTAATCCACCTTGAAGGGATTAGCCTGATTCAAAAAGTTCAACAGTGGTTCGAGCCAGCAGAGTCAAAGTTTAATTCTCAGTCAAGAGATAGTAGTAGGCGTGTGGATTGTTGACAAATAAATCTTCTGAAACCAGATCGTCTTTGTTTCCATGGGATTAGAAGATGAATTTCTTGTGTAACAAACCGGCGTGATGGGAATAGCTGTTAGAGCCGTTCTAAAAATGCTTAACCTGTATTTTACCGTTTCTTAGTCAGTTAGTAGCTTTGAGAAAATGTTGATAACTTGTTAAGAATTGTGGAGAAGACGGTGTTTGCCAAACCTAAGAAAGCTGTGAACAAAGCTGTAGCCTTGATTAACACCTTGTCAAGAGGTTTTCCACAAAGCAGTTAAGAGATGGAGAGGGTTGTTAACTTGTTGACTTTTACCTGGTTGAGGCGAAGGCTAATTCCGTAACTCCCCCGCCGCGTCGTAACTCCTTGAAAAAAACTTGTGGAGATGTTGATAAGCGCATAACAGCTTGTTAGATAGATTGTTATGGCTGTGGTTTTTCATCACAACCGACCCTTCACCCCGGTCTGTAGGTGAAGGGAGTGGTGAACTCCTGGGCAGGTGCTTTTGAGTTAGGTGATGGGTCGTTAAAGCAATATCCAACCCTCGGCGTTGCCTACTTCTTTTTCGCGCTTTCCCGGATCAGGCTGGTGGCGATTACCAGACGCTGGATCTGGTTGGTGCCTTCGTAGATCTGGGTGATCTTGGCATCGCGCATCAGCTTTTCGGCGGGGTAGTCCTTCATATAGCCGTAGCCGCCGAGGACCTGGACGGCATCGATGGTAACCTTCATTGCCATGTCTGAGGCAAAGAGCTTGGACATCGCGCTGTATTTGTTGATGTCCTTGTTGCCAGCGTCGATGTAGCGAGCGGCCTGGTAGATCAATGAGCGGGCTGCCTCGATCTGGGTTCCCATGTCGGCTAGCATGAACTGGATCGCCTGGAAGCTGGAGATCGGCTTGCCGAACTGTACTCGCTCGCGGGAGTAATCTACCGCCAGCTCGAAGGCGGCCTGGGCAATGCCAACTGCCTGAGCGGCGACACCGGGGCGGGTACGGTCGAGGGTGCGCATCGCAACGGCGAAGCCGGCACCGTCCCGACCGATGATATTCTCTTCGGGAACGAAGCAGTCGTTAAAGGACAGCTCCCGGGTAGAGGAGGCGCGGATGCCCATCTTGTCTTCTTTTTTACCGTAACCGAAACCCTCGTAGCCTTCCTCGACAATGAAAGCTGAGATGCCCCGTGAGCCACGGGCTGGATTGGTAACGGCGATGACCGTGTAGATCTTCGCCTCGCCACCGTTGGTGATCCACTGCTTGGTGCCGTTGAGGATGTAGCCGCCCTTAACCTTCTTTGCCGTGGTGCGCTGGCTGCCAGCGTCGGAGCCAGCCTCCGGCTCGGTGAGGGCGAAGGCGCAGAGTTTTTCTCCCGCTGCTACGGCGGGGAGGTACTTCTTCTTCTGCTCCTCGGTGCCGAAGAGGATCATCGGGTAGGCTCCGAGAGCGGTTCCGGCAAAGGCGAGGGCAATACCGCCGCAGCCTCGGCTCAGTTCCTCGGTAACGATTGCCAGCTCAAGGATGCCACCGCCGAGACCACCGTATTCCTTTGGGATAAAGGTGCGGAACATGTCGGTCTGCGCGAAGACCTTAACGATAGGCCAGGGGAACTCCTGCTTCTCGTCGTACATCGCGGCTACGGGTTTGATCTTCTCTTCGGCGATACGACGAGCCAGGTCGCGCATCTCGATTTGTTCATCGGTCAGAAAGGTATCCAGACCCATCGTTGCTCCTCAGGGATGTTAACTTGAGTTTTATGATAACGCTCACCCCCATTTTACCACAGGGTTGATTTAGGTGAAAGCAGATTGCTCCCAACGAAGGAACGTGGTAAGCTAACCGGGTTGAGTGAGGTTTGGTAACTATCAGCGAAAGAGGGAGGATTGAAATGGCTATTGAGATACTGCAATCCCTGGACAATTCGGGTAAGGTGCTTGCCGAGCGGGTTCCTCGCGATGGCGAGGGCGATGTGGCTTACGGCGCGCAGTTAATCGTTCGGGAGAGTCAGGAGGCGGTTTTCTATCGCGATGGACAGGCTCTCGACAGCTTCTCTCCGGGGCGACACACCCTCACCACGGCGAACATTCCCCTGCTCCGGGGATTGCTGAAACTACCCTTTGGTGGCAAGACACCATTCAAGGCGGAGTGTTACTTCGTTAACAAGAAGGTCTTTACCGACTTGAAGTGGGGAACGCCCCAGCCAGTGGCTTTCCGCGATTCAGAGTTTGGGATCATCCGCCTCCGCGCCCACGGCATGTACGCGCTAAAGGTAACGAACTCCAGTCTCTTCGTGAACAAGTACGTTGGCACGGCGGTGGTTAAGCTGGTGGGCGAGCTGGAGGACTTCCTGCGGGGGTTCATTGTCAGCAAGAGCTTCGACTTCCTCGGTGAGCAGCACAAAACCCTCCTCGACCTGCCCCAGCACTACAACGAGCTGGCAATCGCTCTCAGGGCGAAGCTGAACGAAGAGGTTGCCTCCTACGGGATCGAGTTTGTGGACTTCACTGTGGGGGCGATAACGGCTCCCCCGGAAGTCGAGAAGGCGATGGATGAGCGAGCGAAGATGAGCGCGATAGGCGATATGGGTCAGTACACCCGCTACAAGACCGCCCAGGCGATAGGCGATGCCGCGAAGCAGTCCGGTGGCGGTATGGCGGGGATGGGTGCCGGAATCGGCGCGGGCATGGCAATCGGCAATCAGATGGCTGACTCGATGAGTGGTGGTAAGGGGGGTGCTGGTGAGAAGGTCAGGAAGGTCATCCTCTGCCCGAAGTGCGGTAGCGAGAATGATGCCGATAACAAGTTCTGTGGCGAATGCGGCGCGCCCCTCCGCCGAAGCTGCCCCAAGTGTGGCGAGGAGATTCCGCTGGGGGATAAGTTCTGCGGAAACTGCGGCGAGAAAATAGGGTAAACGTCGCGAAGATTGTTGTGAAACGCAGAAAAACCGCAGATGTGGCTGATAATAAGGCTATGTCGCAATGCAGCCGGAGAAATAGGAGTTCTGACCCTGCCTTTAGACAATCTTTTTTGATGAATCCAGGAAAGTGGCATTGAAACCACAAGAGTAAGCTCTGTGTCCAATCCGGCGTGGTGTTAACAGACCTTTGCGGGAGTCCAGGTCATTGGTGTTAACTCCGCATCCCGACCCTCTCCTCAAAGGGGAGAGCAGTTTACTCATTGCTCCAAAATGTTACCGGAGGTTTACCATGAGACGGATAACTCTGCTGTTGCTGGTTCTGACGATTAGCTCCCTTGCCGCCTTTGATTCCTACACCGTGGGAACCCTCGGTTCTGTGGCGGTGGCGGATGATGCCAGCGCGATCTGGAGCAATCCCGCTGGTCTGGGTATCGGACGGGTCTTTAACCTTTACGCCAGTTATGGCGGAGATACCGATAGCTGGAGCGACTTCGCCGGAGCCTGTCAGGCGGGGTTCCTCGGTTTTGGTTATCAGGGAAGCTCTCCCTCGCTCACGCCGGACACCTTCCTCGACCGCTTCTCCGCCGGATTTGGATTGGGGAGCGAGGACTTCTCCCTGGGCTTTTCTTTTGACTGGCATGGCAGCGAGATTGCTGAGGTTGAGGAGTCGGCATTCGACATGAATATCGGTCTGCTCTGGCGACCAGCGAGTTTTATCTCCATTGGCGCGGTGGCAACGAACATTGCCGATGACAAGGTTGGCGGAATTGTTCTGCCTCCCTCTTATACTGGTGGAATCGCCCTGCGCCCGCTTGCCTTTGACCCGTCTCTGGCAAATCTGCTCACCGTGAGTTTTGACATGGGTTGGAGCGAAGACCCCCTGGGATTAGTTGAAGATTCCGAGCAGCTAAACTGGCGCGGTGGTTTGCAGCTTCGTCCGATTGATGGTCTGGCTCTGGCGTTCTCCTATGACGACGACGGGGCGATGACCGCCGGACTGAGTCTTGAGCTGACGAACCTCTCCCTGGGCTATGGGGTGGGACTGAGCGATGCCGGCGAGCTTGGTAACCACGGAGCTTCAATCTCTTATAGTCTGGAAAGGTTCGAGCCGCTGGCTGACCTTTCCGGCTCCGAGGTGCTGACCCTGGAGGTCGGCGGTAGCCTCCACGATGACCCGGCTCCATTCTCTCTCCTCGGTGGAGCCACTACCGACCTGACGAACCTCCTCCGCGACCTCAAGCGGGTACGGCGGGATGGCGATGTTGATGCTGTTCTGCTGCGTATCTGGCCGCTGGGCGGTAACATCACCCCGCTCCCCGCTCTGGTGCAGGAGCTTGGCAGGGAGATCGAGCTGACCCGCGCCGCCGGGATTCCGGTTTACGCTTTCCTGGCGGGTGATGGCACCAACACCGCCTCGTACTACCTTGCCTGCCACGCCGACAAGATATTCATTCCCCGCACCCTCTCTATTGATGGTCTCGGCATGGCGGTTCACGTTATGCGTTTTGGTGGGCTGGCGGAGAAGTACGGCATTGACCTGAACCTGATTACTTCGGGTGATTACAAGTCCAGCTTCCATCCCACCACCAAGGGTGCCAGCGAGACCGAGGCTATGGCGATTGATGAGTTACTGGGCGACATCCACGGGCAGCTTATCACTGTGGTTGGTGAGCAACGCGGTCTCTCCCGAACTCAGCTTGAAGAGCTGACCGATGTCTGGAGTCTCTCCGCGACCGAAGCCATAGAGGCGGGGCTGATTGACGAGATTGGCTACTACGAAGACGCGCTGCTGGCGTGTTCTCAAGCCAGTGGAAGTTCCGCTGAGTCCTTCGATTCGGTCAGTACCACAGCGGTAGCCTCCCGCTGCTATCGGGATGAAGAGTGGGGCTATTGCCCCCGCATCGCCATCATTGGTGCCTACGGCTCTATCCAGAGTGGCGAGAGCAGCCGCTCCATCCTCAATGGTTCCAGCGTTATGGGAGCCGACACCGTTGCCTCCCAGCTTGACAAAGCCCGCCTCGACTCCCACGTTCAGGCTGTGGTGCTGCGGGTTGACTCAGGTGGCGGGTCTGCCATTGCTTCAGACCGGATAGCCGCCGCCGTGCGTCGTCTTCAGGACGCTGGCAAGCCCGTAGTTATCTCGATGGGAGACCTGGCTGCTTCTGGTGGCTACTGGATCTCCACTCCCGCCGACCAGATTATCGCCTCCCCGGCGACCCTGACTGGCTCCATCGGTGTTGTTGGAATGGTTCCATCGCTGGAACGCCTCTTTGAGGAGTACGAGATCGTCCGCGAGAGCTACACTCGTGGCGAGAACGCTGACATTACGGATATTGGTGAGCAGCCCACCGCCGAGGAGTTGGCTCTGGTTCAGCAGCACATGGACCACTACTATGAGATGTTCATCTCCGGCGTGGCAGAAGACCGGGGAATGGATGTCGAGACCGTGGAGAAGCTGGCAGGTGGTCGTGTCTGGAGCGGACAGCAGGCTCTCGACAATGGGCTGATTGACGCAATCGGCGGACTGCGCGATGCCATCGAGGTCGCTCGTCAGCTTGGCGGGATAGACCACCCGACCCCGGATTTGATTACCTACGGCAGTTTGGGTCCTTTCTGGCTGGAGCTGCTGTCCCCGGACCTTGTCAGCCTGCTGGGCTTCGGTTCACTGGTCGAGGTTGACCTGGGGCTGTAGTTTGGTGAAGTTAATGTGTCGCATTGCCCCCTCTCCCCTCTGGGGAGGGGACTCGTCCCACGGGTTGGGGTGAGGGGCTAACGCCAGTAACTTAAACCGATTCAAGGGTTCACCTTGTGGAAGTTGATAGTAAATCGTAAGTTTGCAAGGGGCTAAAGCCCCTTGTCTCAACATCAAAATCTCTCAGCGAACACCGGATATAGATGCTCTCTGTAACAAATCTTTCGGCCTATGTTGGCAACCATCCGCTCTTTACCGAGGTCTCCTTTGACCTGACCACGGGAGAGCGGTTGGCTATTGTCGGACCGAACGGCTGCGGCAAGACGACCCTGCTGCGGATAATCATGGGCGAACGGGAGGCCGACGACGGCACCGTGGTAACCTCAAAGCTGGAGCGGCTGGGCTATCTGCCCCAGCGGGTGGCGGTTCCAGAGCAGGCGAGCATCGAGTCCTACGTCGCCCCGGAGTTTTCCCTGCTGCGAGAAACCGAGCGCAGGTTGACGGCAGTACAGAAAGAGATGGGACGCTACGCCGGAGACCAGAGTTATCTGTCAAAGCTGATGCTGCGCCTGCAACATCTTCAGGAACGGTTTGAGGAGCAGGGCGGCTACGGTTTGGAGAATCGCGTCAAGAACATCCTGACCGGGCTGGGGCTGGGTTCGGTCAATCTTTCCCGTCGGGTAAGCAGCCTCTCCGGCGGGCAGAAGACCAAGCTGGCACTGGCGCGGTTGTTATTGCAAGAGCCAACGACGCTGCTCCTCGACGAGCCGACGAACCACCTCGACCTCACCTCAATCTGGTGGCTGGAGCGGTGGCTGGTGGGGAGCCGCATCGCGATGATAATCGTCAGCCACGACCGGACTTTTCTGGACAAGCTGGCGGGGAAGATTCTGGAGATTGAGCCGGAGCGGCACACGGCGCACCTCTTTAAGGGAAACTACACCGCCTACGCCGGGCAGCGCGAGGAACGACGGCGGCTACAGTTGAAACAAGCCGCTGCCCTTGCCGAAGAGAAGGCGAAGCTGGAGGACTACGTCCGTCGCTACAAGGCAGGGAATCGCTCCAAGAGCGCGAAAGACCGGGAGCGGAAGCTCTCCCGCCTGGAAAAGGTGGAGGTTCTCAGCGAGCGGAGGAACAATAGTTTCAATTTCGAGCAGCAGACCCGCTCCGGCGCGGTGGTGTTGAAGGTCAACGGGCTGGACTTCAGCTACGGACATCAGCGAATCCTCAGCGAGGTTGGGTTCGAGCTGCGCCGGGGAGAACGGCTGGCGATCGTCGGTGCCAACGGCTCTGGCAAGACCACTCTGCTGCGGTTGGTAGCCGGGCGACTGACCCCGGATGGCGGTGAGGCGGAGCTGGGACACAACGTTCGGCAGGGCTTCCTGACCCAGGAGCATGACGACCTGCGTCCCGATGCCACGGTGCTGGAGGAGTTCTACGAAATTGCCGAGTTGCCAATCCACCGGGGCAGGGCGTTGCTGGCTCAGTTTGGTTTCTTTGCCGATGATTTAATCAAGCGGATAGACAACCTCTCTCAGGGCGAGAAAACCCGGCTCTCCCTGGCGCGGCTGGTTACGCAGGACCTCAACCTGCTGCTCCTCGACGAGCCGACGAACCACCTCGACCTCTGGGCGCGAGAGGCGATTGAGGTCGCCCTTGAACCGAAGAAAGGCTTCCCCGGCGGACTCCTGGTGGTTAGCCACGACCGTTATTTCTTAGAGCGAATCGGTGTGGAACGCGCCCTCTTTTTGCCCTCGGCGGAGATAATCGAGCTGGGCGAGCTGGAGGAGCGACTGAGCGAGAGTTCTAAAATCAAGCGACGGAAAAACTCCTAGCTGAGATTAGTGAGCTACTTTGTTAGACTTTGGCGAGGATATTGATTTCTCGTGTCTGAGGCAAGGGGCTTTAGCCCCTTGTAAAGCTGAGAGAATCTAGCTCTTCCGCAAGGGGTTGAAACCCCTTGTCTTAACGTCAAAATCTCATAATTACGACAGTGATTGTAGAGATTGTGAATGCTGGCTTCATAGAGGTCTTAATTATTTTCCAGAGGTTGACTTATCTGGCTTTTTTTTGTTAACTTTCTGCGGTTCGGTATCTGTAAATAAAACGCTTCACAGCCCCAACCTTTGAGGTCAAGATGGCGATTCTGATTGACGAGAATACCCGCGTCCTGGTTCAGGGAATTACAGGAAAAACCGGGCAGTTCCACACCGGAAGAATGCTCTCCTACGACACCAACATCGTCGCCGGAACCTCGCCGGGTAAGGGCGGACAAGAGGTCGCGGGCGTTCCCGTCTTCGATACCGTTGCTGAGGCGATTGAAAAGACCAACGCCAACACCAGTGTCCTCTTTCTGCCAGCCCGCTTTGTGCTGGACTCAGCCGTTGAGGCTTGTCGCGCCGGAGTCAAGTTAATCATCGTCGTCCCGGAGCATATTCCGGTTCACGATATGCTCAAGCTCCGCGAGATGAGCGAGAAGTTCGGCACCCGCATCGTCGGTGGAAACACCGCCGGGGTCATCTCGCCGGGACGCTGTAACGTGGGAATTATCCCGCCGCTGGCATTCAAAAAGGGGCGCATCGGCACGATGTCCCGCTCCGGCTCGATTACTTATTATGTCGCCGATACCCTCACCCGCACCGGCTATGGCGAGTCCACCTGCGTTGGAATGGGTGGCGACCCGGTTATCGGCACGACCTTTGGCGACCTGATTCCCCTCTTCGATGCCGACGACCAGACCGACGCGATGGTTATTTCCGGTGAGATTGGTGGGGTTTACGAAGAGCTTTCCGCGCCAGCGATTGCCGCCTGCTCCAAGCCGATTATCGCGATGATTGGCGGGATGTTCGCCCCCCAGGGCAAGCGGATGGGACACGCCGGAGCTATCGTCGAGGGACGAATGGGAACCGCCGACAGCAAGGTCGAGGCTCTTCTGGGAGCCGGGGCGCACATCGCGAAAACCTTCGAGGATATCCCCCGGATTCTTAGCGAGCAGGGCATCAAACCCACAGTTAAAGACTAGCTGGAGTGGTTTACCTTAGACAAAATTAGAGTAGCTGCTTAACGCTGCCGTTAGGGCAAGGGGCTTCAGCCCCTTGTGGAGCGGAGATACGTTGCTATTCAGCAAGGGGTTAAAACCCCTTGTCTCAGACCACAGAAATCAATCTTTGTTCAAAAGATATTAAGGGGATAACATGAGCAAGTGGACTACCAAGGTTACCAAGGTCGAGCCGAACAAGCTGACCCTGCGCGGCTATCCGATTGACGAGCTGATTGGTCATCTGCCTTTCTCCTCCACCGCTTTCCTGGCGATTGCCGGACGGCTGCCCGAAGAGAAAGAAGGCAAACTCTTCGACGCGATCATCACCAGCTCCGTTGACCACGGCGTAACTCCGCCCTCGTGTCAGGTTGCCCGGACGATGGCATCCACCGGAGTCCCGCTGGTTCAGGCGGTGGCTGGTGGAATCGGCACCATCTCCGACTACCACGGCGGCGCAATCGAGAACGCCATGAAGCAGTTCCTCACCGTGCCGGAAGACCCAGACAAGCAGAAAGAGTCGGCGACGGAGTTCGTTACCGCCGCTCGCGACGCGAAGCGGGTACTCTTTGGCTTCGGGCATCGCTATCACAACGACGACCCCCGCACCCGGCGGCTCCTCGTCCTGGCGAAGGAGTTGGGCTTCCACGGCAAATATGTGGATTACGCCCTGGCGATGGCAGACGCTCTCAGCGAGAATCTGGGGCGGCGGATGCCGATCAATGTTGATGGCGCGGTCGGGGCGATTCTCTGCGAGATGGACTTCCCCACGGCGGTCGGGAATCTAATCTTCGCGCTGGCTCGCGTACCCGGCTTGATTGCCCACGTGATGGAAGAACGCACCAACGAAAAGCGGATGCGCCGGATTGTGATTACCGATGCCGAGTACGACGGCGAAATGGGTAAGCACCTCTAGGCAGCTTAAAGCTGCACATAGATTCGCGAGAATGTGTAGTGCCACTTCTACCATCGTTTCCGCGTTTCGCCGCTCACGTTGTTCGCTACATTTAACCTGGTTTTAATCAGGTGATTGAAATAAGAAGGACGGTTAATAGCCGTCCTTTTTCTCTGCCTGCTGTTGAGGGGACATGAGATGTCGCAGGGGCAGGCCCCAGTGTCTGCCCTCTGTTAATCAAAGGGCGAACACAAGGTTCGCCCCTACGGCACATCAGGTTACAAAAAAGGGAGCCGCAAAGGCTCCCCTTTTTCATCTAATCTGCTTAGAAGACTAGCGATTTTTCGCGGCTTCGTATTCCTCAACAACCTTCTTCTGGATGTCGCCGGGAATCTGCTCATAGCCGTTGAACTCAAGGTCAAAGGTTCCCTGTCCCCCGGTCATGCTGCGTAGCTCCGAGGAGTAGTTCACCAGCTCGGATTCTGGCACAAAGCCGCGCACAACCTGCATCTTGCCCCGTGGCTCCATGCCCAGAATCTTACCGCGCTTGGAGCTGATGTCCCCAGCGATATCGCCCATGAACTCGTCGGGAATGACGACCTCGATCTTCATAATCGGCTCCAGCAATACAGGCTTTGCCGTCTGCATAGCCGCTCTAAAGGCGATATGCGCCGCCTGTTTGAACGCCATTTCTGAGGAGTCAACGGTGTGGTAGCTACCGAAGAAGAGCTTGGCGTGGACATCCACAATCGGGTTTCCGCAGAGGAAGCCACGGGCGTAGGATTCTTTTAGTCCCTTCTCAACGGCGGGAATGAATTTGCCGGGGATCACACCACCGACGATGGCATCCTCGAAGACGTTGCCTGTGCCACGTTCCAGGGGCCAGAACTCGATGTGGCAATCGCCAAACTGCCCGCGTCCACCGGTCTGCTTCTTGTGTCGTCCCTGAGCCTTTGCCCTTTTGGTAATCGTTTCCAGATAGGCAATCCGGGGAATCTTTAGCTCAACGTTAACGCCGTATTTCGCTGACAGTCGAGAGACCGCCACGTTAAGGTGCTGATCGCCCAGACCAGCGAGGATAAGCTCGTTGGTCTGCTCGTTGCGGGTGGTTACCAGGGTTGGATCTTCCTCACCCAGGCGGGCAAGCCCTGTGGACATCTTGTCTTCATCGCCTTTGCTCGCCGGGAAGACCGCCCGCTTCATCAGCGGATTCGGCAGCGGCATCTCGGCAAAGCGGAAGGTGTCCTTGGCGTTTGCCAGGGTGTCGCCAGTGTAGGTGTTGTCCAGCTTGCCGATGGCACCAATGTCTCCCAGCGCGATAGCGTCGGTACCGTTCTGCTTGCCACCGTGAAGGTTGGAGAGGTTGTTGGTGCGTTCTTTCTTTCTGTTGTTGATGTTATAGGCCTCGCCCTTAATCTCTCCGCCAAAGACGCGCACCAGAGAGAGCTTACCGGCGAAGGGATCAACCATCGTCTTGAAAACCAGCGCGGCGGTTTTGCCTTCGGGCAGTTCCGCTTCCTCGCCGTCAACCAGTACCTTTGGCGCGGCGACCTGTCCCGGTTCCGGGAAGAAGTCCACAATGGCATCGAGGAACTGGGAAGCACCAACAGTCAGCTCGGCTGCTCCAACAAAAATCGGGTGGAGGTTTCCGCTGAGGAAGGCGGTGGCAAGACCACTGTTGATTTCCTCAGAAGAGAGGGTTCCCTCCTCAAAATACTTCTCCATCAGGGCATCGTCAGCGGCGGCGACCTCATCAATCAGGGCCTCGCGTGCCTCAGAAACAGCATCAGCCAGTTCGGCGGGAATCTCGCCCTCGGTGAACTGACCCTTGTCGCCGTCGTAGAGGAAAGCCTTCTCGCTGATCAGGTCAACCAGACCCTTGAAGTCTTCGTGGGAGCCGATGGGCAACTGAATCGGAACGCAGTTGCTGCCAAAGCTCTCTTTGACAGACTCCACGGCTTTGCCAAAGTCGGCATTCTCCCGGTCCATCTTGTTCACAAAGAGTGCCAGAGGGAGACCGCGCTTACTGGCAATATCCCAGTATTTCGCCGTGCCAGTTTCCAGCCCCGCCACAGCGGAGACCAGAGCCACAGCGGCATCGGTAGCATAAATCCCGCTTACCACTTCGCCAGCAAAGTCCAAAGTTCCCGGAGTATCAAGCAGGTTGATGGTCGTGTCGCGGTGCTTCAGTCGCAGAAGAGAGAGGCTGATGCTGAACTGCCGCTTGATTTCATCCTCACCATAATCGCTGACCGTGTTGCCCTCGTTAACCTTACCGAGGCGGGTTGACGCTCCGGAAACGAAGTTCATTGCCTCAGCCAGAGAGGTTTTTCCAGCTCCACCGTGGGAGATAAGTACCAGGTTCTTCAACATAGCCATTCAAAACACCTTTAAGCAAGGTCTTCACCATTGTGAAAGACTCATCCAAGTAAGCAGGTTGGTAATTCTACGAGATTTGGGCGGTAAACGTCAAGAGTTTTAGCCTCGCGAATGACCGTTATTCCCAAATTAATGCCTGACCCCACGGATACGCTCCCGCTGGTCGATCCGTATTAACGGTCTTCGCC